>Ga0209628_10000808_pt1 | contig 19631 bp, 14 predicted proteins | sample TergutCu122P4_FD_187285 | JGI IMG/M metagenome (GOLD analysis project Ga0209628, IMG submission 187285) | Cubitermes ugandensis P4 segment gut microbial communities from Kakamega Forest, Kenya - Cu122 P4 (SPAdes) (version 2) | ecosystem: Host-associated > Arthropoda: Insects > Digestive system...
CCCGGCGCAAAACCCAAGGGTGAATTAGCCGAAACGGGGCCTTCGGCTACAGTGGATATTACGAATGAACAGCAGATTGCGGAGGCCGTTTCGCGTTACAATGTGGATACGATTTATAATTTGGCAGCGCTGCTATCGGCAGTGGCTGAAGCCAAACCGCTTTTAGCCTGGAATATCGGTATTGGAGGGCTATTCAAAGTGTTAGAGGTAGCCCGTGAAATGAACTGCGCTGTTTTTACACCCAGTTCGATTGGCGTTTTTGGCCCTGATGCACAGAAGGTTAAGACACCGCAAAACTCGGTTCGCAACCCGCTGACCATGTATGGACTGACAAAAGTAACGGGCGAGTTGTTGAGTGACTATTATTTTAAACGTTATCAGGTAGATACGCGCGCAGTGCGTTTTCCCGGACTTATCTCGTATGTGGCGCCTCCAGGCGGAGGGACTACCGATTATGCCGTAGATATTTTCTATGCGGCGGTAAAAGGGGAGAAGTTCGTTTGCCCCATAGCGGCAGGCACTTTTATGGATATGATGTATATGCCCGACGCCATACAAGCTGCCATACAAATCATGGAAGCAGATGTTTCTCGGCTTAAACAACGAAATACTTTTAATGTGACAGCCATGAGTTTCGATCCGGAAATCATTTATAATGAGATAAAAAAATACTATCCGGATTTTAAAATGGAGTATCATGTTGACCCGCTGCGACAACGCATAGCAGAATCGTGGCCGGATTCGTTAGATGATTCCTGTGCACGGGAAGAATGGGATTGGAACCCTGTGTTTGACTTGGAAACGATGACAAAAGACATGATAGAGAAGTTAAAATTAAAATTAAATGTAAATCCATGACGGATTAAATAAAATGTTGTATTTTTGCACACTCAGTAAAATATAATATTAACGATAAATATTTGAAAAAGAGATGGTTAAGAAGATTGGAAACATCATCCCCGAGACTTTTTTTGTCGCCAAAGGCAGTGGCGATTCGGATTTGGAAAAGCATGCCGGTTCCTATCACATGGCTTTGTATGATGCCGGTATTGCCGATTTTAACATTATGACGTATTCGTCTGTTATCCCCGGTACCGCACGTTTGGTGTCAATTGATGAGGTGGATTTGCCCCCTTTTGGTTCCGAACTCAAAACGATTATGGCTGTTTCGCACGGCTTTCAGGATGAGTTTGTATCAGCAGGGATCGTTTATGCCTGGATGTACCGAGATGAAAATTTCGACGATAAAGTCGGCGGGCTTGTCTGTGAAGTGAGCGGTCGTTATCGCATCGAAGAATTAGAAGCCAGGCTTATACGTGTGATTAATGACTTGCATCAGCGAACCTATCACAAATATTATTTAGGTGAACTGAATTTTGTCACCGAAGGCATCACGATTGAAAAGCGTTATGGAACGGCTATAGCCGGGCTTTGTTTCGTGGATTTCCAGTTGATAGAGATCAAAAAGTAACTGTTATTCAGCACAGAGTTCACAGAGGAACACAGAGAGCCACAGAGAAAAACCGGTTACAAATTGGCATCTCTTAGGGGAAATGAAGTTTTTTTGAAATGAATTTATTTAACAAATATGAAGATTTTTTTTACAATTTTTGGGAGTGTTTCGCTTTTGCTTTTTAGCGTGGAGGCGTTAGCTTGTACCGGGTTTCTTGTTGGCAAAAAAGCCTCTGCGGATGGCTCGGTGATGATATCCTACGCGGCTGATTCGCATTCGCTATACGGCGAGATGTACCATTGGCCGGCAGCCCGGTGGCCGAAAGACGCCATGCTTGATGTCATAGAGTGGGATTCAGGCAAACCGCTTGGGCAGATACCGCAAGTTGAGCAAACGTATTCGGTCGTCGGTAATATGAACGAATATCAAGTAGCTATTACGGAAACCACTTATGGCGGTCGTCCTGAATTGGTTGATACTACCGGGATCATGGATTACGGAAGCCTTATTTACATTGCATTGCAACGTTCCAAGACCGCCCGCGAAGCCATCCGGGTGATGACCGATTTGGTAGCGACGCATGGCTATTGCAGCAGCGGCGAATCGTTTTCGGTAGCCGACAAAAACGAGGCCTGGATTTTGGAGATGATAGGCAAAGGACCCGGACGAAAAGGAGCTGTCTGGGTGGCTATCCGTATCCCCGACGACTGTATCTCGGCCCATGCCAACCAATCCCGTATACACCAGATACCTTTTGGCGATAAGGAAAACTGTATATATGCTCCCGATGTGGTGTCGTTCGCACGTGAGAAAGGGTATTTCAAAGGTAATGATAAGGATTTCAGTTTTACAAATGCTTACTGCCCTTACGAGTTTGGGGGATTGCGAGGATGCGAAGCGCGTGTATGGTCGTTTTTCCGCAAATACGACCCCTCGATAGAACAGTTTAAGGAACTCATCAAAGGCGATGTTACAAAAGCGCCGATGCCTTTGTATATCAAGCCGAACCGCAAGCTGTCGCTTCAGGATGTCATAGATGGGATGCGCGACCATTATGAAGGTACCGATTTAGATATGACGAAAGATATTGGGGCCGGCCCTTACAAAGTTCCGTACCGATGGCGTCCGATGCGTTTTAAAGTTGATGGACAGGAATATGTAAACGAACGAGCTATCGCAACCCAACAATCCGGGTTTGTGATTGTGCCGCAAATGCGTGACTGGCTTCCCGATGCCATCGGCGGGATACTTTGGTTTGCAACAGATGATGCCGATATGACGATTTTCAATCCCGTTTATTGCTCATCGCTCACTGTTCCAGAGTGTTATCGCGTGGGTAACGGCGATATGTATACTTTTTCATGGACCTCGGCATTTTGGATCCACAACTGGGTTGCCAACATGGCTTACGGCAAATATAGCTTTATGATACAGGATATTCGGAAAGTGCAACAAGAGTTGGAACACGAGTACCGGCAGAAAATACCCGTCATTGATAAGGCGGCTTTAGAATTATACAAACAAGACCCGACAGAGGCACGTAAGTTCCTGACCTGGTTCAGCACAACAACTGCCGACCAGGCAACTGAGAGGTGGAAAAAGTTGGGCGAATACCTGTTAGTGAAATACATCGACGGGAATGTGAAGAAAGAAGAGAACGGACAGTTCAAACGCTCACCGTATGCCATGCCGGTTGCGCCTGATTTCCCGGGATATAACGAAGATTATTACCGGTCGATAGTGAACAGCACCGGCGATAGATTGAAAGTGAAATAAATTTAATTAGGTTTCATTCCCCCTTTGAAGCCGTGTCTGCCGACAGGCAGGGGGGCAGGGGGATGTAAAAAGTTTTAAGAAATTATTGTCAATATAAACAATTTGAAGCGTATGAGAGTACTATTATTAATAACAGTTTTCGTAATAGTTTTTACGAATGGATTTGCACAGCGGAGGGTACCCGGCGAAAAAGGTGTTTCGTCGGTGGGTGTTATTGTTGGATATGGTATAGAAACAGAAAAAGCAGTCGCAGGGATTGATTACAGGTATAACATCTTGGACAAGGTGCGCCTGGCGCCTTCGGTTTTATATAATGTTAAAAGGAATGAGGCGGATATCTTGTATGTCAATGCGGATGTGCATTATCTGGCGCGTATCACGCCCAAAATAACCCTGTACCCTTTAGGTGGCCTTGGCGTTTTTGTCTGGCGAAATTGGGTTCCGGAGCTGGTTGGCTTTACTGTCAAAAAACAAACCGAATCGGATTTGCGCATTGGGCTTAACTTAGGCTTTGGCGGGGAGATGCGTATAACGAAAGACTTTATATTAGGCGCAGAGTTTAGATATAACTGGACAAAACAGTTCTACAACCAGGCGATGCTATTGGCACGGTTTGCCTATTATTTCTGATAATGAAGACCAAAACCGTCTATGTATGTTCCGATTGCGGAGCCGAATCGGTGAAGTGGATCGGTAAGTGCCCGTCGTGTAGTGGATGGAACACCTATAAAGAAGAAACGGTTAGTAAAGAGCCGGTTGTGCAGCGTGCATTTGGCAACGTCGAGCGTAGCAAAACCAAACCGAAGCTATTGCGGGATGTGACGCTTATAGAAGAGGCGCGTTTGGATTTAAACGACGGTGAACTGAACAGGGTGTTAGGTGGCGGACTTGTCAAAGGTTCGCTCGTCCTGATAGGCGGCGAACCGGGGATAGGCAAATCGACGCTCGTTCTGCAGACAGTGTTAGGTCTTCAATCGTTACAAGTATTATATGTTTCGGGAGAAGAAAGCGCGCAGCAATTGAAACTGCGCGCCGACAGACTGACTGAAGAGGCTGATGCACCGGCTAACTGTTATGTGCTTTGCGAAACGAACCTCGAACAGGTTTTTGTGCAAGCCCAACAAATTCAACCCGATTTGCTGATTATCGATTCCATTCAGACTATGTTTACCGAGTTGGCGGAATCGTCGCCGGGAACCGTCACCCAAGTGCGCGAGTGTAGTGCGGCGATATTGAAATATGCCAAAGAGACCGGTACGCCGGTAGTTTTGATAGGGCATATAAACAAAGAAGGCAGTATAGCCGGCCCCAAAGTGTTGGAACATATTGTGGATACTGTGCTTCAGTTTGAGGGCGACAGGCAATACATGTATCGTATCCTGCGCAGCATCAAAAACCGCTTCGGGAGTACGTCCGAATTGGGTATTTATGAGATGCGCCAGAACGGACTGCGGCAGGTAGATAATCCTTCGGAGTTATTATTGACAGAAAACCATGAAGGATTGAGCGGGGTAGCCATAGCCGCTGCCATCGAAGGCGTCCGCCCGTTTTTGATAGAGACACAATCGTTAGTCAGTTCGGCTGTGTATGGTAACCCGCAACGCAGCGCTACCGGCTTTGATATACGCCGTATGAACATGCTATTAGCTGTTTTGGAAAAACGGGCAGGCTTCAAACTGATGCAAAAAGATGTGTTCTTGAACATTGCCGGCGGGTTGCGGGTAAGCGACCCGGCCATCGACTTGCCTATCATCTGCGCCATACTGTCGTCCAGCTTAGATATAGCCATCGAGCGCGGCGTATGTATGGCCGGCGAAGTAGGGCTTTCCGGCGAAATACGTCCGGTGACGCGCATCGAACAACGCATACAGGAGGCCGAAAAACTCGGTTTTACCCGTATCATCATCCCCGCTATGAAAGGGGTAGGAGAGCTAAAAACCAAAATCAAAATTATCAAAGTAAAAAAAGCTGAGGAAGCTTTTAGAGAGCTGTTTGGATAAGAGTCAGTTTCAGCACAGAGACACAGAGGGCACAGAGAATCACAGAGAAAATAAATGATTCGAGAATTACAATTGAGGGTATTACCGGAGGAGGCGGCTAATGAACAGTCGTTGCGAAGGGTTGCTTGTTGCGAATTGGGGGAAAATCCAGAGACAATAAAAGGAGTACATGTTTTGAAACGTTCCATAGACGCCCGGCAACGAACCATATATATTAATGTATATGTACGGATTTTTATAGATGAAGAGCCGGCCGCTATAGCATTCCCCCAAATAGACTATCGGGATGTCTCACATGGCAAGCAAGCTGTCATAGTGGGCGCCGGGCCGGGAGGGTTGTTTGCTGCACTTCGGTTGATAGAGCGTGGAATAAAACCTGTTGTGATTGAAAGAGGAAAAAACGTCCACGAACGCAAAAAAGATATAGCCCTGATAAGCCGCGAACACCGCATCAATCCTGATTCTAACTACTGCTTTGGCGAAGGGGGCGCAGGCGCTTTTTCCGACGGCAAACTATATACCCGCAGCAAGAAACGGGGTTCGGTAGAGCGTATCCTGCAAATATTATGCCAGTTTGGTGTTTCGACTTCTATCCTGTCTGATACCCATCCTCATATCGGTTCGGATAAACTGCCACGAGTTATTGAAAACATACGAAACCGAATCATAGCATCCGGAGGTGAGGTTTATTTTGAGACGTGCTTGGAATCATTGATTATCAATAGGAATGAAGTTGTTGGCGTTCAAGTGCGGGATGGGCGTTTGTTTATGGGGCCTGTTATCTTAGCAACTGGACACTCGGCACGGGATGTTTATCGCTATTTAGAAACGCAGCAAATAGCTATTGAGGCGAAAGGGATAGCGGCAGGCATACGGTTAGAGCATCCACAGCAGTTAATAGATGCTATCAGGTATCATCGTCAGGAAGGGCGCGGCAACTATCTACCTGCTGCCGAATATAGTTTTGTGACGCAGGCATCGGGTAGGGGTGTCTACTCTTTTTGTATGTGTCCCGGAGGATTTATCGTACCTGCGGCTACCAGGCCGGACGAGGTCGCCGTGAATGGCATGTCGCCGTCGAACCGCAGCTCACGGTGGGCCAATGCCGGTATTGTTGTCGAAATACGCCCCGAAGACTTGCAAAGCATGTCACTCTTTTCACCCTTATCAATGATGAATTTTCAGGAACAGTTAGAGCGTCAGTGTTGGGTTGAAGGCGGCATGAAGCAGTCGGCGCCGGCACAACGAATGGTTGATTTTGTGCTAAAAAGGCTTTCATCCGACTTGCCTGACACCTCTTATACTCCCGGCATAACCGAATCGCCCTTACACCAATGGATGCCGGCGTTTATCACCTCCCGCCTGCGTGAAGGATTTGAACGGTTTAATACAATTTCACGCGGATTCTTAACCAATGAAGCCTGTCTGACAGGCGTCGAAACGCGCACCTCCTCGCCTGTCCGCATCTTACGGGATAGCGCTACCATGCAGCATATACAATTAAAAGGCCTTTTTCCTTGCGGTGAAGGTGCCGGTTATGCAGGCGGAATCGTTTCGGCAGCCATCGACGGAGAGCGATGCGCGGAAAGTTTAACAGCCATCCTTTAATAATTGAATACAATCGTTCGCAAAAAAATGTTTTTTTTTGTAGAAATTTAAAAAACAGCTATCTTTGTGGTCGAACTGAGCTAAAGATGTTATCCTTAGTTCCGGTTTTAAAGAAAAAGATTATTAAATAGCTAATGATATGAAAGGATTATTGAAAACAACAGTTTGCGCTTTGCTTATTTTGAATGCCTGTACGACGGGTGATGGATGGGAAAACCTCTTTAATGGCAAAGATTTGACAGGGTTTAATTTATTAAACGGGAAAGCTCCTTTTCGGTTTGAAGATGGCGTTCTGATTGGGACATCGGTTATGAACCAGCCAAACAGCTTTTTAGCGACGGAGGTTGATTACGGTGATTTTATTCTTGAGTTTGATGCCTGGTGCGACCCGTCGCTCAATTCGGGCGTTCAGTTTCGCAGCGAGAGCAGGCCGGATTATCAGAATGGCCGCGTACATGGTTATCAGTGTGAGATGGACCCGTCGGACCGTGCCTGGAGCGGAGGTATTTATGACGAAGGGCGACGGGGGTGGTTAGTTACTTTGCAGGGACATGGATTGGGACAGGCAGCCTATAAAAAGGACGATTGGAACCATTATCGGATAGAAGCCTTCGGCGATACGATACGCATTTGGCTGAACGGGGTCAATACTGCGCATTTGCTTGATAACATGACCCTCAAAGGATTTATAGCCTTTCAGGTTCATTCGATAGGCCGCAATCAAGCCCAGGAGGGAAAAGAAATAAAATGGAAAAATATCCGTATCCTGACCAAAGACATCCGCAAGCGCTTGATGGAAGGGACATTGATACCCGAAGTGAACCGGCTGCCTAACCGTCTTTCTTCGTATGAGATAGCCCTCGGATGGAAGCTATTGTTTAATGGTCGTACCTCTGCCGGTTGGCGTGGTGCACAGAAAGAAGCGTTTCCCGAGAGAGGATGGAAAGCAGGTAACGGCGAGCTATCCAATGTTGCATCCGGAGGCGGCGATATTGTGACGATGGAACAGTTTTCGGCCTTTGAACTAAGTGTAGAATTTAAGTTTGCCCAGGGCGCCAATAGCGGCATCAAATATTTCGTGACAGAAGCCCCGAAACAGCAAGGCGCTTTTGGCCTTGAATATCAGATTATAGATGACGTCAATCACCCAGCAGCCCGAAATCCCGCCACTTTTGACCCCAGACAGCGGTGCGCCGCGTTGTACGATTTAATCCGCCCGCAGAACGTCCGGTTAAATGGCCCAGGTATTTGGAACTTGGCAGTAATCAAAGTGTTTCCTAATAATCATGTAGAGCATTGGTTGAATGGGTTCAAGACAGTAGAATACGAGAGAGGCTCGGAGGCATTTCGCGAATTAGTGAAAAACAGCAAATTCGCCGGCAAAGAGTACAATGTGTTAGGCCGTTTCGGCGAAGCGCCCCAAGGTCATATCCTTTTGCAGGACCATGGCGATGCCGTTTCGTTCCGCAGCATTAAAATCAAAGCGTTATGAGTTACGGTGGACATATAAGCGATATGATAAGGCGCGATAGCGAAAATCGCGAATTGCGCCGAGGAATGATCCAAAGGCTTAGGGATATACGTTCCGAATCTGTGCTGGGAAAGAAGATTAATTATAAAAAAGTATCGCTGTCGAAATTAGAAGAAATAGCCAAACAAAATGAAGAAAAAGAGCGCTTTGACCGGACTGCGACAACGAAAAAGATGATACGGATAGTTAGTGTTGGCCTTGTTGTGGCCGTTTTTGTCTTTTTTTTCTTGAACTATGCGGTCAATCATTGGGAGTTTTTTGACACTTGCAGAAAAAATTTCTTGCGTTTTTTCTTGTAAGTAAAAAATAAGTATTATCTTTGCGGCCTCTATGAGAGAGGGAGGTTGAAGGGGAGCGGTAAGTTTCCCTTCTTTTTTAAAATATAAAAGTATAATTTATAAAGATATAGTAATAAAATGGCGAGGAGAAAAGGAGAATCAATCAGTATGATTGACACTTTAGCGGAGTTTAAGGAGCTGAAGAACATTGATAAAGAAACGATGATCAATGTATTGGAAGAATCCTTCCGCAGTGTTATTGCTAAGATGTTCGACACTGACGAGAATTATGATGTGATTATCAACCCGGAGAAAGGCGACTTTGAAATATGGCGAAACCGGACGGTAGTTCCTGATGGAAGTTTGTTTGATCCCAATCTGGAGGTGCCTCTCAGCGAAGCACGTGAAATGGACCCGGATTGCGAAGTGGGCGAAGAAGTGACCGATGAGGTCTATTTTGAAAATTTTGGTCGTCGCGCAATCTTGAACCTTCGTCAGACGCTGGCATCGAAAATTTTGGAGCTTCAGAAAGACAGTCTTTTCTCCCGTTACAAAGAGCTGGTAGGCACCATTATTTCGGCTGAGGTGTATCAGATATGGAAAAAGGAAATCCTGTTATTGGATGACGACGGGAACGACCTGATACTGTCGAAATCTGACCAGATACCTACGGATTTTTTCCGCAAGGGTGAGACGGTTCGCGCCATTATCAAAGAGGTTACCAATGTCAATAACAACCCGAAGATAACCCTGTCGCGCACCAGTAACCTGTTCTTAAAGCGTTTGTTTGAACTCGAAGTACCCGAAATAAATGACGGATTGATAACGATTAAGTCGATTGCACGTATTCCCGGCGACCGTGCAAAAATTGCCGTCGAATCGTATGACGACCGTATTGACCCTGTCGGGGCTTGTGTGGGCATGAAAGGCTCCCGTATACGGGGTATCGTTCACGAGCTGCGAAACGAAAATATTGATGTCATTAATTATACTTCAAACATAGCGCTATTTATCCAGCGCGCTTTAAGTCCAGCGAAGATATCTTCTATCCGTATCAATGAAGAGGAAAAAAGCGCGGAGGTTTTTCTGCGCCCCGAAGAAGTCTCGCTCGCCATTGGCAAGGGAGGAATGAATATCAAATTAGCTTGTATGCTAACAGATTACAAGATAGATGTGTTCCGCGATATTGAAGATGCCGACGAAGAAGATATTTATTTGGATGAGTTTTCGGACGAAATCGATTCTTGGGTTATTGACGCCTTGAAGGTCTTAGGCCTTAACACAGCTAAAAGCGTTTTGGGGTTGTCGCCTGAAGAAATCATGGAACGCGCCGACTTAGAAGAGCAGACTGTAAAAGAACTGTTCCGCGTCCTATCGGCCGAGTTTGAAGAAGAGGAGGATAATAATTATAATTAATTTCCCCTTTGAACGTTCCTTTGAAAATGAATCAATGTGTCTCTTTGTTTCACTTCGTAAAACGACATAATTATTTGCTACACTAAGGAAAGTTCCGAAGGGAAGAAATTGAAGCAGAGGGATGTAAAGAATGGAGAGTTTATAAAATCAAGAATATAGATTAATAATAAATGCCTGTAAAATTAAACAAAGTAATAAAAGATTTGAATGTTGGTCTAACCACAGTAGTCGAATACTTAAATAAAAAAGGCTATGGGGTCGAAAGTAATCCTAATGTAAAGGTTTCGGACGAACAGTATGACTTACTTGTAAAAGAGTTTAGTCGGTCGAGTACGCCTTTCAAGGAAAAGAAAGTCTTTAAGCCTTTTGTTCGAGAACCTGAAGTTAAAGACAAACCTAAGCCGCAAGAAATACAAACCGTCGTTTTAGACGACATCAAGCCTCGTTTTATAGTCAAAGGGAAGATCGACCTTGAAACGCAGTATAAACCTCAACCTTCCTATTATAGACAGGACAAGTTTTCACCCGGAAAAAATATTTCATCAACACCCATGAAGCCTGTCACGCCAGCAGTTGAAAAAGAACAGCCAAAGCAGGAACCTGTTATTGAAAAAGTGGAGGAACAAAAAGTCGAAAAGGTTGAAACACAAGCGCCGTCTCTGCCGGCAGATGTCACAATCCCGACGCCGCAAATAATTCCTGTACCACAAAAAGAAGAGCTAAAGCCCATTCAAACGATACAACCGGAGAATACCGAACCAAAACAGCCCGAAGCCAAACAACCGATACAGCCGGAAATGAAGCAAACGATGGAAGCTAAGCAACCGACACAACCCAAACAACCGGAAGCTAAGCATCCGATACGTCCGGAAATGAAACAACAGAAACAGCCGGAATTTAAACGCCCCCAACACCCGGAGGCTAAACAGCAAAGGGAATCAGATACCAGACCCAAACCCAAATTCGATGATAGAAAAGGCCGAGAGCCGAGACTTGGAAGCAGACCATCCGACGGTTCGGCTCCGGTTGTAAAAAGTGATACATCTAAAGACCAACCGTTTCGATTACATAAACCGCCGACAGAGCCTAACCTGAAAGTGAAAGGAAAAATCGACTTAGGCGCTATCAACCAGGCAACAAGCCCTAAAAAGAAAACAAAAGAAGAAAAAAGAAAGGAACGGGATGACCGTCGTGATAAATCCATACCGCCACGTAAACCCCAAACCCAGCCATCTGTCAAACCACCCGACCGTAGTCTGCCCGCTGACCGTCAGGGAAATAAACTGAAACGCAAACGTATCCGGAAAGATCGTGTAGATATTTCAAGTACGCAGGGTACCAATGTGCGTCGTGATGACCGTATCAAACAGGTGCGTCCGAAACGCCCGATTCGTGTGGAAGTAAACGAAGAAGATGTACAAAAGCAAGTAAAGGAAACGCTGGCGCGCCTGACAAGTAAGAACACGAAGGGTAAAGCAGCCAAATATCGACGTGAAAAACGGGATGCAGCGGCGCACAGGGAACAGGAAATGATCGAAGTCGAGAAACGTGCAAGTAAAGTACTGAAACTGACGGAGTTCGTGACAGCTAACGACTTGGCCAATATGATGAATATCCCAGTTATTAAAGTCATCTCAACATGCATGAGTATCGGTATTATGGTTTCTATCAACCAGCGTTTAGATGCGGAAACCATCAATATTGTAGCCGACGAATTTGGGTTTGCAACCGAATATGTCAGCGCCGATGTAGTAGAAGCGATAACCGAAGTGGAAGATAAAGCCGAAGACTTATTGCCCCGTCCGCCCATTGTAACGGTGATGGGTCATGTCGACCACGGTAAAACCTCTTTGCTTGATAATATACGCAAGACCAATGTGATAGCAGGCGAAGCCGGAGGTATTACGCAGCATATTGGCGCCTATAACGTAGAGTTACCCGACGGAAGGAGGATCACTTTCTTAGATACACCCGGACACGAAGCGTTTACTGCTATGCGCGCCCGCGGCGCACAAGTGACTGATATTGCAATCATTATCGTTGCAGCCGACGATAATGTGATGCCGCAGACGGTCGAAGCTATCAACCACGCTTCAGTTGCAGGCGTCCCTATTGTTTTTGCTATCAACAAGATAGACAAACCGTATGCTACACCTGAAAAAATAAAAGAAGAATTGGCGCAGATGAACTACTTAGTCGAAGACTGGGGCGGTAAATATCAAAGCCAGGAGATTTCGGCCAAACAGGGTACAGGCGTCCCCGACCTGCTCGAAAAAGTGTTGTTAGAAGCTGATATGCTCGAACTGAAAGCCAACCCGAATCGTCGTGCGACCGGCTCGGTCATAGAATCATCGTTAGATAAAGGACGTGGATATATTTGTACGGTTTTAGTCGGTAACGGCACCCTGAAACAGGGCGACATCGTATTAGCCGGGACGCATTACGGGCGCATCAAAGCGATGTTTAACGAGCGTAACCAGCGAATAGAAAAAGCCGGCCCCTCAGCGCCGGCTATCTTACTCGGATTAGATGGCGCACCCCAAGCCGGCGATTTGTTTAACGTTTTAGAAACAGAGCAAGAAGCGCGTGAGATAGCAACACGTCGCGAACAGTTACAACGCGAACTAGGGCTTCGTACCCAGAAACGCTTTGGATTGGAAGAACTCGGTCGTCGTCGCGCTTTGGGTAATTTCCACGAACTGAACCTGATAGTAAAAGGCGATGTGGATGGCTCGGTCGAAGCGCTGTCGGATTCGTTGATCAAACTATCAACCGAAGAGATACAGGTTAATGTTATCCATAAAGCAGTTGGACAGATTTCTGAATCGGATATTTCGTTAGCGGCTACCGCCGATGCTGTAATTATCGGATTCCAAGTACGACCCTCATCGCAAGCCCGTCGTACAGCCGAGATAGAAGGTGTGGAAATACGCTTATATTCAATCATCTATGATGCTATCAACGAAGTAAAGGATGCTATGGAAGGCCTCTTATCGCCCGAAATACGGGAAGATATTAACGGAGAAGTAGAAGTTCAGCAGGTATTTAAGATATCGAAAGTAGGGACCATAGCCGGATGTATCGTTAAGGAAGGTAAGATCAAACGGACCAATAGAGTGCGGGTTGTGCGCAATGGTATCGTTGTTCATACAGGCGAGTTAAGCTCGTTGAAACGATTCAAAGATGAAGTGAAAGAAGCCGTTACCGGTCAAGATTGCGGTATCTATATCAATAATTATCACGACATTCAAATAGGCGATATCATCGAACCGTTTGACCAGGTCGAGATAAAGAAAACGCTCTAAACTCCCCCTTTGAACGTTCCTCTAAAAAATCGTTCAATGTGTCTCTTTCACGAAGTGGAAGAAATGGGGGCAGGGGGATGTTCTCTAATGATAAACGGCTAAAGTTTAGTTTATAATTCGTAATTTTTTCACTTCGTAAAAAGAACTTCGTAATTCGTTATTGATTATGTGCTGGTTAGATATTGTTATTTTGATTCTTTGTGCTGCCGGATTAGTAAAGGGGTTGCACGATGGACTTGTTAAACAGTTGGTAGCAATCGTCGCTTTGATTGTAGGTATCTATTTATGTTCTGGAGTTGCTACCTGGTTATACGGTCATATTGTTCAATGGGATTGGTTCCCGCAAAAAGGAGGCTTGTTAATAAGTTATCTGTTAGGGTTTATTTTGATTGTCGGCATTATCGTAACGGCCGGTAATATCGTTCATCGACTGATAGACGCAACTCCTTTAAGCATTATCAACCATCTCTTTGGCGGAATTGTAGGACTTGTATTTATCATAATCATTATCAGCTTCCTGCTAAACCTGGTTGAGGTGTTTGATATTGACTCCATCATTCTCTCACAAGAAATTAAAGAAGCGTCTCGTTTCTATAGTATAATAAAAAACATCATTCCGGAAATTTTCCCCGGCAATATCTTCGATATTAAAAATGAATTTTTCGTGTCATGGATGCACAGGACCCTATAATAAATGATTTAACTACCGGTGAGTATAAATACGGGTTCACGACCGATGTTGAGACGGAAGTTATTCGGAAAGGATTGGATGAGAGCATTATAAAGACTATTTCTTTGAAGAAAGAAGAACCGGCCTGGTTGCTGGATTTCCGTCTGAATGCTTATCGGTACTGGCAGACCATGAAGATGCCCACCTGGCCGCATCTAACTATTCCTTCGATTGATTATCAGGATATTATTTACTATGCCGCTCCGCTTAAAAAAGAGGGTGCGAAAAACCTTGAGGAGGTCGACCCTGAGCTATTAAAGACTTTTGATAAGTTAGGCATCCCCCTTACTGAGCAAAAAATGCTGAGTGGCATGGCAGTAGATGCAGTGATGGACAGCGTCTCGGTTAAGACGACTTACAAGGATACGCTGGCCGAAAAAGGAATTATTTTTTGTTCCTTCAGCGATGCGGTCAAACACCATCCCGACTTGGTTCGCAAATATCTCGGTACCGTTGTCGGTTACCGCGATAACTTTTTTGCTGCGCTCAACACGGCTGTCTTTTCCGACGGTTCTTTTGCCTATATCCCCAAAGGGGTGCGTTGTCCAATGGAGCTAAGCACCTATTTCCGTATCAATGCGGCTAATACGGGGCAGTTTGAACGGACACTGATTGTCGCCGAAGACGAAGCTTACGTCAGCTATTTAGAGGGATGCACAGCGCCCCGGCGCGATGCGAACCAGCTTCATGCGGCTATTGTGGAAATTATCGCCGGCGAACATGCGGAGGTCAAGTATTCAACCGTCCAGAACTGGTATCCGGGCGATAAAAACGGTAAAGGGGGCATCTATAATTTTGTTACCAAAAGGGGGCTGTGTAAAGGCGAAGGAAGTAAAATATCATGGACACAGGTAGAGACCGGCTCTGCTATCACGTGGAAATATCCGTCGTGCATCTTAGCCGGGGATAACTCTATTGGAGAATTTTATTCGGTAGCCGTAACTAATAACTACCAACAGGCTGATACAGGGACAAAAATGATTCATTTAGGTCGCAATACGCGCAGCACGATTGTGTCGAAAGGCATCTCGGCCGGCCACAGTCAAAACAGCTATCGCGGATTAGTGAAGATAGCGCCCCGTGCCGAAAATGCGCGTAACCACAGTCAGTGTGATAGCTTATTACTTAGCGCTACCTGTGGTGCACATACGTTCCCATACGCCGACATCCAAAACGAGACGGCTATCGTTGAGCACGAAGCAACGACCTCGAAGATTAACGAAGAGCAGTTATTTTATTGCAACCAGCGTGGCATCGATTCCGAAAAGGCTGTTAGCTTGATAGTGAGTGGATACACCCGTGAGGTAATGAACAAGCTTCCGATGGAATTTGCTGTCGAAGCCCAAAAACTGTTAGCCATCTCCTTAGAAGGAAGCGTTGGCTAAACTCCCCCTTTGCAAATGCTTCTGAATTTAAAAAAATATGAGCAACCTATTAGAAATAAAAAATTTACATGCCTCGGTCAACGGCAAGGAGATATTAAAAGGCATAGATATGACCGTTTGTCCTGGCGAGGTTCATGCCATCATGGGGCCAAACGGTTCCGGGAAAAGTACGCTTAGCAACGTCTTAGCAGGCCATCCCGCTTTTACAGTAACCAAAGGGTCGGTCATCTACAAAGGGAAAAACTTATTAGAGATGAAGCCCGAAGAGCGCAGTCACGACGGCATTTTCCTTAGCTTCCAATATCCGGTAGAGATACCCGGCGTCAGCATGGTCAATTTTATGCGTGCAGCCGTCAATGCCCATCGCGAAAAGCGAGGGGATGAACCTGTGTCCGCAACGGATTTCCTGAAGATGATGCGCGAAAAGCGCGAGTTAGTCGAGATGGACAGCAAACTGACAGGGCGCAGTGTGAACGAAGGTTTTTCCGGAGGGGAAAAAAAACGTAATGAGATATTCCAGATGGCGATGCTTAATCCCACGTTATCAGTCCTCGATGAGACCGACAGCGGACTTGATATCGACGCTCTACGGGTAGTCGCTAACGGCGTCAATAAACTCAAAACGCCCGATAATGCCACTATCGTTATCACACATTATCAGCGACTGCTCGATTATATCAAACCGGATATTGTTCATGTCCTGTACAAAGGGCAGATAGTCAAGACAGCCGGCCCCGAACTGGCGCTCGAACTCGAAGCCAAAGGCTATGAATGGGTAAATAATGATTAATGATTAGTGGTTAATGGTTGTTTTCTTGCATACTAATTGCTGAAACCTAAAAACTGAAACCTACATATTATGAGCGCAGAGAAACAATATATTGAACTGTATGCACAATTTGAAGACGTGATAAGACATCATGCGCCGGAGGGCATGAACGTCTTACGCGCCGGGGCGTATGACGATTTTAAGCGCAACGGCTTTCCAACCCTAAAAGCTGAAAATTACCGTTATACAGATGTATCAAAAATTTTTACGCCCGACTATGGTCTTAACCTGAACCGTTTTAAAACCCGCATAGACCCCGCGGAGGTCTTTCGTTGCGACGTCCCAAATATGAGTACCCAATTGTATTTCGTTGTCAACGATTCATTTTATGAAGAGGTTCAGCCCGTACCCTTGTTACCTGAAGGGGTTTATGCTGGAGGGATGAAGACTTTTGCAGACCGTTATCCGGATATTTTTTCCGCGTATTACGGCCAAATAGCGCAAACATCCAACGACACCGTAGCTATGCTCAATACAATGTTAGTCCAAGATGGTTTCGTTTTGTATGTACCCATCGATGTAAAAATAGATAAGGCAATACAATTGGTGAATGTAGTCCGCAGCCATATCAATATAATGGTTAACCGCCGTATTTTGGTTATCATGGAGCCACGCTCGGAAGCGCGACTGTTAGTTTGTGACCATAGCATGGACCGAATTAGTAGCCTGACAACCCAAGTCGTTGAGGTTTTTGCCGGTGAGGGCGCATATTTCGACTATTATGACTTAGAAGAGAGTACGCAGCAAACGAAACGCTTTTCGTCTTTATTTGTTGAACAAGCGGCTTCCTCGAATGTGCTGGTGGATGGCGTCACATTAAACAACGGATTAACCCGTAACAACTATCATTTCATGCTCAAGGGCGAGGGGGCATCAACGACACTTTGCGGTATGGCTATTCAGGATAACAGCCAGCAGGTCGACACCTATACCCACATCACACACGACGCTCCCCGATGCAAGAGTACGCAATTATTTAAAAATGTGTTGGATGACCGTTCTGTGGGTATCTTCAGCGGGCGAATCCAAGTGAAACAGGACGCACAAAAAACAGAGGCCCTTCAAACAAATCGTAATTTGTGTAAGACGACCGAAGCGCGTATGTACAGCAAGCCGCAACTCGAAATCTATGCCGACGACGTAAAATGTTCGCACGGAATGACAACCGGACAGTTAGACGAACAGGCCATGTTTTACATGCAAACACGGGGTATCCCCTACGAAGAAGCCCGTACAATGCTCAGCGTAGCATTCCTTTCGGAGGTGATAGCCAACGTAAGGCTATCACCCCTGAAAGACCGCTTACAGTATCTAGTCGAAAAACGTTTCCGCGGCGAACTCGCCCAGTGCGCCGGCTGCAGCATCTGCAAGTAAGAGGATCGTACTAATTAACCATACCTTACTTGACAATATCAATAGTCTTCTTCTCTTTGAAAAAGAAGATGAAACTAACCAGCACTGCAACCGCGATGAAAGCAGGCACAAACCAAATATTTTGCCATTGGTATTCCTGGCCTTTTGAGTAATAAGTTGTTACAAAACCCGAAAACCAAGTGCCTATAAACATCCCCAGCCCGTATGTGACGAAAGTGAATAACCCCTGGGAGGCGCTTTTGATTCTCTCGTTGGATTTTTTCTCCGTATACATATATCCCGTCACAAAGAAGAAATCATAACATACGCCATGCAGGATGATACCCAGATATAACAGCCACACGTATGTGCCCATGTCGCCAAAAGCAAAGCAGAGATAACGTAAAATCCAGGCCGACATACCGATGAGTAACATTTTCTTCACACCTATCCGGTTGAAAAAGAACGGTATGACAAGGATAAACAATGCCTCCGAAATCTGTCCCATGACCATTTTGCCCGCCACATTATTCATACCCGATTGATTAAGGAACAAATTGGCAAATCCAAAGTAGAACGATAGCGGTATGCACACAAAGATAGCCGCTATGAAAAAAATCAGATAGGGCTTATCTTTAAACAAGACAAAGGCGTCAATACCAAAAATCGATTTGGCCGTTGTTGTGGTGGTTTTAACCGGAGGGGTATCGGGCAGGAAAAAACTGTACAACCCTAAGCAGCCCGAAATCATCGCTGCCATGTAAAAGGTGTTGGGCGTTTGTTCGATGCCGAAAATTGAAATCATAAATCCGGAGATGACCCACCCGATTGTGCCGAAAACGCGAACAGGCGGAAACTGTTTGCCGATGTCCGTCATTTGACGAAATGCGACGCTGTTAGATAAGGCCAATGTAGGCATATAGGCAAGCGAATAAAAGAGTATGACCCAATAAAAAGCGCCATTGGTCGTAATCTTGGAAGCCAAAAACAGCAAAATACCTCCCAAAATATGCAATACCCCCATCACTTTTTGGGCGGGGAAGTACCTGTCGGCAATCATCCCTACAAAAAAGGGCGAGATCATCGTGGCGATAGCCAAAGCGCTGTAAGCAGCCCCAATTTGCAAGCCGGACGAACCTAAATATTTGGACATGAACGTCCCCATCGTAACGTACCACGATCCCCAGATATAATACTGCAGGAACATCATCGTTGACAGTACGACTGTTGTCTTAGTTTTCATAATCTATCTGTATTATTTAGTTTTTAATAATTACGGTTATTGGAATGCAAAAATACTACTTTTTCAAACAAAAACAAATTCGTGAAGAAAGTTGTAGAAAAGTAGTACGGATTTCTCCTTTCGATAATCCCTGAGGGAGATAAGATGGGTAGAAAAAATTTTTTAATTAAATTTGGCATATCCAATGGATTTATCTATTTTTGCAGACGTTTAAGAAGAAAAAAATATAATTTCAAAAATACCCTTATGAGAAAGCAGTTTATTATCAGTGTCTTTGTGATGATGTTTGTTTGTTTGCAGGTAGTGACCGGACAAGCAAAATATGTGTTTTATTTTATCGGCGACGGTATGGGTGTCAATCATGTCAATATGACGGAGGTCTATCTTTCAGCTTTGAAGGGTGAGCGTGGCTCGGCATCCTTATTGATGACGCAGTTTCCGGCAGTGACAATGGCTGCTACGTTTTCGGCGGATAATGATGTGACCGAATCATCGGCAGCGGGGACAGCACTTGCAACCGGCGTGCGAACCAAGAACAGTCATGTGGGCATTGATGCTAACGCGAACCGCGTGGAAACGCTTGCCGAAAAAGCAAAAAAGGCGGGAAAGAAAGTGGGTGTTGCCTCGACTGTTACCGTCAACCATGCTACACCGGCATCATTTTATGCCCATCAACGCGACCGTAACATGTATTATGAGATAGCACAAGATAAGATAAAATCAG
>Ga0209628_10000809_pt1 | contig 19605 bp, 18 predicted proteins | sample TergutCu122P4_FD_187285 | JGI IMG/M metagenome (GOLD analysis project Ga0209628, IMG submission 187285) | Cubitermes ugandensis P4 segment gut microbial communities from Kakamega Forest, Kenya - Cu122 P4 (SPAdes) (version 2) | ecosystem: Host-associated > Arthropoda: Insects > Digestive system...
AAGTTTCACAGACCTGTTTTAGTGTATGTCCTTTTTGTTTATATGATAAGACTGCTTCTCGGAAATCACAACTATAAGTCATAACAAACAACATATCACACACTAAAATTTAAACTAGTCTGCTATATAATGATCGTCCTCATGGGGCTTTGAATTTGTGGGAGGCTGAGACTCCTGATATAGCGTTTGTTAGGCGATTGTGGCCTGAGGTATGGTTGGGTATAGCTGCTAAGCAGTTTGGATGGTGAGCATAGCGAGTCATAATACATGTTTTTAGAGGGTGAAATTATTTTGGTAAAAGACAACTTTTTTGTCACATAAAAATCTTTAAATGTACTATTTGATACACTCGTATTTTGTCATGACAATAGCTCGAAACGTGCGAGATTATTTACGAAATAAGCCGTATTTACTGGAAGCGTTAGAAAAAAATATAGTTAATCTAAGTGAGCTATCACGTCAAATTCAAAAAGAACTAAAAACAGACAACATAACTGCTGTAAAAGCTGCTCTGCGCCGTTTCTCAGGAGAATTACAGAAACATAAACAGAAAAGAGAAGAAAAAATTCTCGCTCTGCTTAAACGCAGTAACATAGCAGTCTATGACCGAAAAAGTGTCATGATAACTTCTAAAGAAATACAATCCAAAAACAGCATGAAAGTTGACCTACCAGGAAAATACGTATACTTAGTAGATAAAGCAGACTTACCCGAACGTATAGACACATTAGTAAAACATGAAAACTGTACAATGATTATTGTTCATTCACCAGAAGAATTAGAAGCAACACCAGGTGTTGTCGCATTTCTCACAACTTTACTAGCAGAACAAAATGTCAACATGATAGAATTTATTTCATGCTGGACCGAAACAATCATAGTTGTAGAAAAAAAAGACAGCCTAAAAACATATGAAGTCCTCACAAACATCATCAGTTAACACAGCTTCAAGTAACAAAATTAATAATATTCACAACTGTAAAGTTATTCAGAGTGAAAAAAAAATGCCACTAAAACAAGTTACAATAAAAGCGCCAGCAACAAGCGCCAATCTTGGTCCAGGCTTTGACGTTTTCGGCATAGCCCTCGAACAACCAAATGATAAAGTAACTTTAACAGCCATAAAACAAGGAATAAAAATTCAAACAATCGGTATTGGAGCTAAAACAATTTCACTTTCACCGGAAAAAAACACTGCAGGACTTGTGGCAAAAACAATGATAAAAGATTTTAAATTAAATAGTGGTTTACGAATTCGGGTGGAGAAAGGTGTTTTTCCTGGAAAAGGTTTAGGAAGTAGTGCTGCTTCAGCGGCTGCAGTAGCGGTTGGCATAAATACCATGTTTGATTTAGGTTTAGATAATAAACAGTTAATTGGATATGCCGCAAAAGGTGAAGTGGCTTCTGCGGGTTCTGAACATGCAGACAATGTGTCAGCAGCAGTGTGTGGGAATTTTGTACTTATTCGTTCATATAAGCCATTGGATATAATTAATTTAGAATGCCCTAAAGACATGGAGTTGGCTGTGGCTATGCCTAAAATGGTTACTCCTCCAAATAAAACAGAGAAGGCGCGAGCAGTTATTCCTAAACTTGTGCCTTTAGAGAGTCATGTTCATAATTTAGGTAAGGCGGCTGCTATGGCGGCTGGTTTTGCTATGGGGAATGTGGATATTGTTGGTCGTTCTATGGTTGATGATATTGTGGAGCCTGTGAGGGCATCGTTAATTCCAGGTTTTAGTAGTGTTAGGGAGAACGCGTTAAATGCGGGGGCTTTGGGTGTAACTATTAGTGGTGCTGGACCGACTATGATTGCTATTGTGGATAGAAAGACGGGGGATGCTGCGAAAGTTGCGGTAGCTATGCGTGAGGGTTTTCTGTCGGCGGGTTATGATTCTAATGTTTTTGCGACCAAGCCCGGTAAAGGTGCTTGTGTAGTGGAGATGAAACAATGAGTTGCCAAGAATGCATAAGTTGTCATGAAAAATATGATACAGATGAGATAGTTTATTTCTGTAAAAAATGTGGAGACATACTTGAAGTAAAAATGGATCTAGAAAAAGCAGTTGAAGCTGTTAAGTATAGAGATTTTAAAAGTGTTCCGTTGTCGGTTTGGCGTTATAGGGGTTTTATGCCGATTCGTGAATCATCGCGTTTGGTTACTTTAAGTGAGGGAGGAACGGAGTTGCATCGTTCTGAGCGTTTGGGTGAAGCTTTAGGGCTTACTGATTTGTGGATAAAAAATGAGGGGGAGAACCCGACTGGCAGCTTTAAGGATAGGGGTATGACCGTTGGGGTAACTAAAGCTGTAGAGTTAGGGGCACAGCATGTTATTTGTGCGTCTACGGGTAACACAAGTGCTAGTTTAGCTGCTTATGCTGCTCGTGCGGGTATACGTTGTACTGTTTTGATTCCTTCAGGCAAAATTGCTTATGGTAAATTGTCACAGGCGTTGATTCATGGTGCTAAAGTTTTGCAGGTGCGAGGTAATTTTGATGAAGCTTTAGAGTTTGTGTTAAAAATTTCTGAGAAGCATAATAGTATTTATTTGCTTAATTCGATTAATCCGTTTCGTATTGAGGGACAAAAGTCTTTAGGGTATGAGATTTGTGAGCAGTTAGAGGGTACTGCTCCGGATCGTTTGATAGTGCCCGTTGGTAATGCTGGAAATATTAGTGCCATATGGAAAGGGTTTAGTGAATTTTACAAGTTAGGGTTAATAACAAAGTTGCCAAAAATGACGGGTATTCAAGCAGTTGGTTCGGCGCCTATTGCTAAAGCTATTAAAAGTCATAGTAACACAATTGTACCCGTTGTTGAGCCTGAAACTGTTGCGACAGCAATTCGTATTGGTGCACCAGTTAGTTGGAAGAAAGCTATCAATGCCATTAATGATTCTCATGGTACAGCAGAAACAGTTACAGATGAGGAAATTCTTGATGCTCAAAGGTTGCTTGCTAAAATTGAAGGAATTTTTGTAGAGCCTGCAAGTGCTTCTTCAATTGCAGGTCTTAAGAAGCTTATTCGTAACGGTATAATTAACAAGGATGAACGGGTTGTATGTGTTACTACTGGCCACGGTTTGAAAGATCCAGATACAGCAGTTAAAATGAGTGAAACTCCAGTTGAAGTTGATGCAGAAATGGCAGCTATCGAAAAAGCTTTAGGAATTAAATCTAAATAGTAGTGTGTAGAGGCCAGGTTGTTATGAGAATTATTTTAGTTGGTTATGGTATTGTTGGTAAGGGTGTAACAACTATTCTTGCTAACAGATATTTGGAAAAGGTTGCAAGTTATGGGTTTAACCCTAAAGTTGTTGCTATCGCAGATATTGATGGCGCAGTTATTAATTCTAGAGGTTTTAGTTCTGAGAAGCTTGAGGCGTTTAAGCAGAGAGGTTATCCGATTTCGGCTGATTCCGAGTTTGGTCATAAAGGCATGGCGGCACTTGATGTTATTGAGAGTGTTGAAGCAGAGGTTGTTGTTGAAGTAACACCGGTTAATATTGAAAATGCTGAGCCGGCACTTTCGCATATTACTAAAGCGTTTAAAACAGGCAAGCATGTTGTTACAACTAATAAGGGGCCGCTTGCGTTGGCTATGCCGGCTTTAACTGAGCTTGCAGATCATAATAACGTACTTTTGCGGTTTAGTGGTACTGTTGGCGGGGGGACGCCTATGTTAGAATTTGCTAAGCGTTGTCTTGCAGGCGATAAAATTTTCAAAGTGAAAGGTATTTTGAATGGGACGACTAATTATATTTTGTCTGAAATGGGTCAAAATAGTATTTCCTTTGAGGATGCGTTATCAAATGCGCAGCGATTGGGCTATGCGGAAAGAGAGCCGTCTATGGATATTGACGGGTTTGATACTGCCTGTAAAGTTGTCATATTGTCTAATTGGATTATGGGTAAGAAAGTTACTTTAAAAGATGTAGATGTTACAGGTATTCGAGGTGTAACACTTGAAATGCTAAAAGATGCAGTGAAAAGAAATAGCACCATTAAACTCATAGGTTCAGTAGATGATAATGAAGTTTCAGTTAAACCGTTAGAAGTTTCATGGTCAGATCCATTATGTGTAAGCGGAGTTTTAAACGCTGTTACTTTTCATACAGAGTATTCTGCTGATCAAACGTTAATTGGTCGTGGTGCGGGTGGTATTGAGACTGCAAACGCAGTTTTAAGGGATCTTTTGGACATAAGACATAAGTTAGCCTCAAAACTATTATCTTAAATCTTAGAGCTGTAAATGTATGAAGAAAGTAATAATGAAGTTCGGTGGAACTAGTGTTGGAACCGGAGAGAATATACGCCAAGTTGCCGGTATAGTTTTCCAATACTCCAAAGAGTACAAAGTAACTGTTGTAGTTTCAGCTTTAGCAGGAGTTACAAACAAACTTTTAGAAATCGCCGCTCAAGCAGAGAAGGGCGATGAAAAACTGGTTAAAGACTTCACTGATGAAATGTTACAAAAACATAAAAACGCCATTACATCTGCAATTAAGAGTAAATCCTTACAGGATAAAATTAATCAGACAATAGAGAGTATAATAGTTGAGCTTGAAAAAGTTTTAACAGGCATATGCTATGTAGGTGAGCTAACACCTAAATCTAAAGATTACGTAATATCATTTGGCGAACGTTTATCAGCGCCAATTGTTTGCGGAGCGCTACAAGACTGCGATGTTGAAACACAATGCTTTACAGGTAAAGAAGCCGGTATTGTAACTGATTCAAATTTCGGTGAAGCAGATCCTTTAATGAATTTCACTACGCACCTTGTACAAAAAAAACTTTGGCCACTTTTAGAGAAAGGAGTAACACCTGTAATTACAGGCTTTATTGCAGCAAATCAAGACGGAGTCATAACAACTGTTGGACGAGGAGGCAGCGATTATACTGCAACCATTTTAGGGGTAGCACTAAAAGCTGACGAAGTTTGGATATGGACAGACGTTGACGGAATTATGACCACAGATCCAAAAATTGTACCCACCGCAAAACTACTATCACAACTGAGCTATCAAGAAGCAGCCGAAATGGCAATTTTTGGCGCAAAAGCTATGCACCCACGCGCATTAGGACCGGTAAATAAAGAAAACATACCAGTTAGAATACGCAACTCTTTCCAACCAGAAAAACAAGGCACACTCATAACAAAAGAACCCGTAGCCGACACAAAAAAAGCCGTAAAAGCAGTCGCCATGATAAAAGATGTAGCCCTACTCAACGTATACGGAGCTGCAATGGTAGGAGCACCCGGCAGCTACGCAAAAGTTTTCGACATACTAGGTAAAAATAACATAAACGTCATGATGATATCCACAGCAGCATCAGAAGCAAACATTTCAATGATAATCAAACGAGGCATGCTTAGCAGAGCAATAAGCAACATCGAAATAGCACTAGTAGAAAAAGGCGGACTATTAAACGAGATAACCGTTGAAGACGACGTAGCTGTAATAGCCGTCATGGGTGCATACATGAAAGGAACACTAGGACTAGCAGCAAAAATCTTTGACATAGCAGCCAAAAAAGGCATAAATATCCGCATGATAGCCCAAGGCAGTTCAGAATTGAACATAAGCTTTGTTGTCAAAGAAAAAGACGGCGCAGAAGTTGTCAAAGCGATACATGAAGAATTCCACTTAGACAAAGCATAACAAACAGATGCTAACCACATTTTTTATTTTTTATGTTTTTTAACTATTTTAAACAAAACTAAATCTGCACTCCCGAAGCATATCATTAGACTTCTTGCGAAACTACCTGTTCTTTGAAAAAATTAAACGCCCAAATCAGGTTAAACCTCAAACCAGAACATTTTTTCGCTATAATAACAATCAAACTTTTACACTATTTCACAGTTTCGCAAGAAGTCTATTATGTGTTAATGTGCGTAATCAAAATTATTTGTTACACATAAGCTGCTTATCAGTACTTTTACTGATTTAATATTCACCTGAAGAACACAACCATCAAAACATACATGCAGTCCAAAACCTATCTAAAAAGCATCATGATAACACCTACAACATAAAGCTCATGAAACAAAATGTGCAGTGAAGTGCAATGAAAAATGTTTTTTTATGAAGTACTTCATTAATCAAACGTTCATAACACAGCGGAGCCACAATTCATTCACCAAACAATCCACCACTTTTACACGATGAAATTTGCGCATTATTACAATAGTTAAAAGCTGGTCTGGTGTAAGTTTTATGGATGTTTTGTTTATACTGAGAGCAGTTTCATTATTGTTTGTGTCTGTGTATATTTTTTAGCTTTACTGCTAAGTTGTTTATCTTCAGTCACGAGTTGAATGTTGTATTGTTTGGCAAAATATATGTAGCTTGAATCATAAAATGAGATGTTTTCTGTTTTTGCTATTTCTATTATTTGTTGAAAAGTTACGTCTTTGTTTATGATTTTATCAGTTCTAGATAGAATTATTTGGGTAACTTTTTCTAACGTACTTATTTCTTTTTTTGTTAGAAATTTTGTTAGTTTAGCTTCTTTTAGAAGTATATTTCCTACTTCGTAGACTGTTAGGTCTAGTATGAATAGGTTTTGGAGCTGTTGGAGTGCGGTTTGTACATTTGCTTTTTTTATTAAAAATATGAAAGCGCTTGCGTCAAAGAGGCATTGTTTCATCGTAAGTCTCTTGAGTCGTGTATTGTAGTCATTATTTCTGCATCGGGAATTTTTTCGAGTACTAGTTTCATTTCACTTATTGCGTTAGATAATTCTGTATCTTCAATTTTACGTATTTCGTCTTCTAGTGCCATGCGGACTGTTTCGCTTATGTTGATTTTATGTTGTCGAATTTTTTCTTTTAGATTTTTTTCCACTCGTACCGTAATAATTTCTGACATACAAAAAAAGTATTACAAATGTATATATAAAAATAGTGATAGACAAAATAAACAATACAAAAAAAGTAATACAAAAAACAGCAAACCACTTTAAAAACGCTAAACCTTAACAACTAATCCAAACAGTCCAATTTAACAACTACCGTAAAACACTAGACATACTACGTCGTTGTCTTTATCAACCAATTCTTTTAACACTTCGCCATAAATAGCACAATTTTGTTAGCTCATACACGCAGTAAATCGTTAAACATTATCAGAAATATGCCTAAAGTGAAAAGTGATACTACTTTCAGATAGTGCATGTTTTTGTTAAATGCTGTAACGCTTAAATTGCAGGGAATAGACAATTAAAAGTTAATGTCAAACAACATCAAGAAATATATTCATGGTATAATGTGGCTTCTTAGAAATCCTAAGCAGTTGCAACATATTATCATACGAGAAACGCTGTATCGTAATCGAAACAGGAGCCGTCAAGGCTGGATTGAATGGCAAAAGTACGACACGTATACAGCGGCGTTTCAGCATAGTACAGCCGTTTCTTATGCGAGGCCTTTGAATCAAGCGAGGATTCAGACTTTTCTTAAAATGATAAATGTGGGGGGTAAAAATCTAAATGTTCTAGATGTTGGCTGTGGTGATGGTGTTGTAAGTGAGCCTGTTGCTAAACAGGGTAATACTGTAACTGGTTTTGATTTGCCGACAATAACGCCTATGGCGCATAAACGTGGGATTTCGAATGTTTTTTCTGGTGATGCAGAAAACTTGGCGTTTAAACCTGAAGTTTTTGATGTTGTTTTAGCTTCGGAGGTTGTTGAGCATCTTTGGAATCCTCAAAGTTTCCTTGATGATGCCTACCGAGTTTTAAAGCCTAAGGGTTTGCTGATTTTAGAGGCTCCTGAGGGTATTGAAGGGTTGCGGTATGATGCTCATAAGAACTGGTTTACTGTAGAGAGGTTTCAGCATATGTTGGAGGGAAAGTTTACTCTTCTTCAGTCAAAAACGTATTCGCCTGAGTGGGGTGCGCCTACGGCGACGTTTATTTGTTTGTTTCAGAAAAATTAAGCTGTGTATGTGCTTTTTTTAGCATATACTCTATAGGCAGGTTGTAGGGACATTTTTGTTGGCATAATCCGCATTGTGTGCATTTATCAGATTTTACATCTAAACCGGTATACAGTTTTTGAGACCATTTTTCCAATCTGTAAGTTAAATAAAAAGTATAGAATCGTAGCGTAGCAGGTATATTGATTTTTTCTGGGCAGGGCATACATGAACCGCAGTCGCGACAGTAAGAATCAAGTGGGAAGTTGAAACGTTTCTGCTCGCAGGCAGTTAACTCTTGGTAGTTTTCGCCTGCCTTAGCAGCGGTTTTAACTTCAAAGATTGATCGCAGGCCTATAATGGTTGAGGCTATATTCTTTGACAAGTTGTATCTAATGAGACAGTGGATTATTTCTTCAGTGTTTTGTCCAAGTAGTGCTCTAAGTTCCGGTTCATCAGATACAAGTGAAAGAGAGGGTTTATACAAGCAAGTTATAAGATTTGAGGTTTTTGCTGAGATGGGTTTCATAGCTATTACTCCAACATCTAAGTCTTTGGCGAGAGGTAAGAGTTCTTCTTCAGCTTGGCGAGTTACAATGTTTAAGGGGACTAGGACGGTGTCGAATTCGCCTGTTTTTATAGCTTTAATTAAAATTTGTGGTTTATGTCCAGTTATGCCTATAAATTTTGTCAATTTTTCTCTTTGAGCTTTTTTGCAAGTTTGTAAGGCACCATCTGAACTCATAGCTTTAGTTAGGGTTTTTTCGTCGTCTATGCCATGTAGTTGGATTATGTCAACGTGGTCGGTTTGGAGAAGTTGTAAACTGTTTTTTAAGTCGTCAAGGGATTCGTTTTTTGTACGAGACCCTGTTTTTGTAGCAATAAAACATTGGTCACGAACGTCATGCAAAGCATGTCCAATTTTTTCTTCACTATCTCCGTCCCATCTGGCGGTGTCAAAATAGTTAATACCTAACTCAAAAGCACTTCTAACAACATCAATTGCGGAGAGTTTGTCTATTTCAGATATCCATGTTCCGCCAAAACCGACAAAGGATACTTGAAAGTTTGTCCTACCAAGTCTCCGCTTCTGCAACAGTCTACCATCCAGTTTTAGGCTATGCCTGCATTGTCAAAGGGTTTTGGGTTAAGACGTCGTTTAGCAAAGTTTAATATGCCCTCTCTTTTGACCCGTTTAAAGATGCGTTTTGGTGCACGGTGATAGTCTTTGAAGAACTGTTTCTGTATACGCATTAACTCGTCATAGTCAAATTCGTCAGTTTTATAGCTGTAGAGAAAATCATCAAGTTGGGCATATTTGCCTGTTTCAAGCATTTCACGCCACAGAGGACTATCAGGATAAGCTATAAACACGTTAAATTGACACCAGTCGGCATCAAGCTTTTCAGCAAAACGAAAAGACACCATTAAATCCTCTTTAGTCTCACTAGGCATACCTAGCATAAATGAGCAGGCAATTTGTATACCGGCCTTACGACACATTTTAAAAGCATCTTCTATCTGTGCCAAAGTTATATTACGATTAATATGGTTAAGCACTTTCTGAGAACCTGACTCTATACCAAACCATATAGTTCTACAACCCGCAGAAGCCATTTTTTCAAGAACTTCTTGATTAATAAGATCAACACGAGTATCACATACCCATTCAAGATCCAATTTACTCTTAATCAACAAATCACAAAACTCAACTGTCTGATCTTTGCGCATAGTAAAATTATCGTTAATAAAATAGATACCCTTAGCACCATACTGTGCTACTAAATCATTTACTTCAGCCATGACACGTTGAGGGCTAAATTGACGGTTTATGTTACCCCAGAGTTTTTTAGTTTCACAGAAGCCACAGCTAAAAGTGCAACCTCGACTTATGCTCATAATATCAGCTGGTTTGGCTTTTAAGAATTCAATGTTGCGATCATATTTTTCTAAAGGTAAGAGGTGACGTGCTGGAAAGGGTAACTCGTCCATGTTTATGAATCTAGGTTCATTTTTTATAACACCCGAAGAACTCCGACATGCTATACCTGCAACGGTTGAAGCCCCAAAGTAATCACCTCTCACAAGAAAAGCGGCAAGTTCAGTTATCGCCCGTTCCCCTTCACCCATAACGGCGTAATCTATTTCAGGGGTTTCAAGCAAGCTTTCAGGCATATAAGACGCGTGCCATCCGCCTACGACAATTTTGCAGTTGGGGGTTACCTGTTTTATGGCTTTTGCTGTTTCGACACATTTTTTGTATGTGGCACTTCCACAGGTTATACCAACAATTGTGGGTTGAAGTTTTAAAACAAGTTGCTGAACTTCCTCTGTGCTTTGCTGCATTAAATAGTTATCGAGCATTTGTACTTCATGTCCAGCTTGTTCTAAAGCGGCAGCAATATACATAAGTCCAAGTGGGGGAAGCCTTTTTCCGTGAAACCATGGCGCATTAGATGGAGGCGCAGTGGTCATTAACAAAATCAATTAATCATATCTCCTGAAATAGTTTAGGGGTAAGTAAAGGGGCACAAGTTTTGCCTCATTTAGTCTTGCTTACAGGTTGATAGATTTACAATTTAATAAGCTTAACCGAGCAGACCTGTTTATCTGTAAAAAATTGTGAACAGCAAAAAGGTAACAGTTAACGTTTTTAGGCAATTTCGACAGTTATTTGTTTGACAAATTCTTTAACAGCATCCAGTTGGCCATATACCATGAGTCGCCCGTCGGTTTGTTTGTTAACAGTGCAATGCCATTTTTCAGCTATTTTGAGTATGTATTTCTCAGATAGTTTGTTATTATCTGTTTCAATGCGTATCCACTGTTGATCACGAGGTACACCAACTATAAATCTGCTGGGAGAGATGTTGGTTTTAGTTTCTTGCTTGTTTGCTCCTTTGAGACGTTTAAGCCAGTTATCTACTACAGTTGGTTCAAAGACTTTTTGAGCTTGACTTATCAGGTAGGCTTCGACATTTGTTATGTATACTTGGGCTTTTGCTATTGTTTCCTTAGGGGCGTCTTCATTTGAGGATAATTCAATCATAGATTTTGCGGCACGCAAGTCTTCGAGAATGTTTATTGGAATTTGAACAGTTTTTTTTCGAAGTTCAATTAAGAGGTCTTCAAGAGTTTTCCAAATAGTCAAAGTATAGCTCATGAATGTAAACCCACCTGAAGGTAAATTGTTGGAGTTATTAAGGTTTAAAGTATTATTGAAGGTAAATTGTTTGAGAGTGTAGTTTTTGATTGTTATGTTTCTTTTTTTTCTGTTATTGTTTTGGCTATGCGTTTTGTGTTGTCTTTAGGTTCTAGTAGTTCTTTGACTAGGTTGTATTGGCGTTGGTAGATATGGCAGTTTTTGCTGTGGAATATTAATTTGCCCGGTTTTAGAGATGAGTTGTTTTTTTGGTTTATTTCGTCTACTATGGCTTCGTTGAAGAGTTGTAAGCCGGCGATGTTTGCGGGTAAGCCTCCGAAGGCGTCCCAGCTGCGGAAGTAGCAGGTTAGGTGTAGTTTGCCGTCTGAAATTTCTGTGTCAATTATGCTTAAGCATGGGGGTTCGCTTTTATTGTTGTGTTCATCAAATTTTTTGATGTCTGTTGGTAGTCTTATTACCATAGTAACTTGGCGGTCTCTTTGTTCTTCTGTGTAGCGTTTTATTGCTTCTTCAATTTGATTAACTGGATGGCTTAAACGACTACCGTAAGTATAAGTTTCGTCTTCTTGTTTTTCTCCGCACCATAGGTATTCAAGAGCGTATCCTTGAACATATTTAAAATCACAGGAGGCTTTATCGCTTACAAGTGGCCTGTTTTCAGGGTGTTCAATTTCGATAGTTATGTTTAGTTTTTTTGTTTCTGTTTCCTCAGAACCAAATCCAACAGGAAAAATGTCGCCCTCATACCAGATTCTGCTTAACGCTTTAAACCAAGCATCAGGACAGTCAAACGCTGAAATCTTTACATGTTTCATATACAGGTTCTCCAAAACACCATTTACAGGTAGTTATCTAATCTACGGCTCTCCAAAAATATAAGGTTTAACAATAGACACACTGTCAAAAAGTACAGTAGTTAACAGTAAACGTGAGATTGAATTTAAAAATTTTAAAAAAGAGTTGGGGGTTAGTAAGGCATACCGCCCATACCACCCATACCACCCATACCACCTGGTGGCATTGGGGGCATTTTGCTGCCGCCTTTGATGCTTATTAGGTCATCGATTTTAAGTATCATGTTTGTAGCTTCTGTGGCTGATTTTATTACTTGTTGTTTGACGCGTAAGGGTTCGATTATCATTTTTGTACACATGCAGGTGATTTTGCCTGTTTTGATATCTATGCCCATGTATTTGCCGTCTTTCTTTTCGTGTTCGCTGCGTAATGCTACCATGATGTCTATGGGGTCTAGGCCAGCGTTTTCTGCAAGGGTTAGGGGGATTGCTTCTATGGCATCAGCGAATGCTTCAATGGCTAATTGTTCGCGTCCGCCTACTTTAACTGCGTATGTGCGTAGGCCTTTTGCGAGTTCAGCCTCGGGTGCGCCTCCACCTGCAACGATTTTGCCGTCCTCTATTACGTTTCGGACCACGCATAAACCGTCGTGTAGGCTGCGTTCGGCTTCATCGATTACGTGGTTTGATGCGCCGCGTATAACTATGGTTACTGCTTTGGGGTTTTTGCAGTCGCGGATATAGAGTAGTTTATCGTCGCCAATTTTGGCTTCTTCAACACGTTTAGCATTGCCTAAAGTGTCCTGTGTTAGGTCTTTTACGCTTGCAACTATGCTTCCGCCTGTTGCGCGAGCAAGTTTTTCAATGTCGCTACTGCTAACGCTTTTAACTGCTAAAATACCAGCCTTTCCTAGAAAATGCAAAGCCATATCATCTATGCCTTTTTCGCAGAAGACAACATTTGCTCCGGACTTTTGAATTGTTGTAACCATGTCCTTTATCATATGTTCCTCTTCATCTAAGAAAAGTTGCATCTGTTCAGGACTTTCAATGTTAATTTTAGCATCAAACTCTGTCTTTTCAATTTCAAGCTTGGCATTAAGCAACGCAATTTTGGCGTTGTCGATGATTTTTGGCATTTGTGAACTTGCTATTTCTTTATCAAGAACCATACCCTTAACTAGTTCTGACTCATCAAGACTTTTACCATGCTTCTTAACCACTTTAATTAAGTCCAAGTCAGCCCTGTATTTGTTATCAACTTTTTCTGCAACTTGTTTGACAGCGTCAACAAGCAGTTTTGTGAAATGATCCTGAGCTACATTAATGCCCTTACTATGAAGCGATGTCATAGCTATTTGTCTAATAACGTTATCATCATTAAACCCTACAGGCATTGCTATAGAATCAAGAATTTCTTGAGCCTTCTCACTTGCCTTCTTAAAACCCTCAATAATAACAGTAGGATGCACATTTTTATCAAGCAAACTCTCCGCTTTAGAGAGTAACTCACCTGACAAAACAACTGCAGTTGTAGTGCCATCACCAACTTCATTATCCTGAGCTTTTGCTACTTCCACAAGCATTTTCGCAGCCGGATGCTGAACATCAAGCTCTTTCATAATAGTAGCACCATCATTAGTAATCGCAATATCGCCCATACCAGTTACAAGCATTTTATCCATACCACATGGACCCAACGTAGTTTTCACTGTTTCAGCAACAATTTTTGCAGCCATAATATTACTTCTTTGTGCTTCACGACCAATTGTCCGCCCAGTACCTTCCTTTAGCACTAGAACTGGAACTTGACCACTTTGTGTTGACATAATATTCACCAAGTATAATTTAAGATTTAGTAAATTTGAACAAGCAAAAAGAACATATAAATTTTTCCCAACACACACATGAACAAACAAAAGACAACACAACAAAAACAGACACAAACCAACCAAAAAAATAGCTCACCCCTTCACAAGGATACTTATTTTTAACTTTTTACAAGAGCAAATAACCACCACAAACAACCAATAACAAATAAGACACACCAATTAGTCAAACACATAAAGTACATGCAATTTGGAAATACCGCTAACATAGAATTACCGTTTATGATTAATTTCAGCTTAAACCTCTACAAAAAACAGATTTAGGAAAAAGTATTAATCCACCTCCCCCCATGAAAGTATATACGTATAAGGAAAAAGGAAATAAAACACGGAAACATAAAAGCCGAAGCAGCACTAGTCTTACCACAAAACTACGGATGGGCATGCGACACATAGACGGCAACATATGGGCATATGGCAACCAGATGAAACATCACAACAAATATGGAACAACTACAAAACAAACTAAACAAACACGAACTAAAACTAGACATAACATACGAAGACCCAAACTATCCAGTCACAGAAAAATATTCTAATATTTACTATTGGAATCAAAAATAACAATGCATGTTTATAAAACGGTTTTATGAAAGTGATTCAATGCAACAAAAGAAGCTATTTGCAGCAACTATAGTATCACTACTATTAATTGTATCAGTAGGTATTACAAATTATACTGTATTCAACAAAAGCAAAAACACTACAAGTACTAATTTCTATGTGGGAGTTACGCATTGGGGTTATTCTGTTCAAGAGGCAAAAAATCGCATTGACCAAGTAAAAGATTGTACAAACCTTTTCATTACGCAAGGTGGTGAAAGTTTTTGGGGAAATATTGATGCCATGGATGAAATTGGGATGTATGCAGTTGCTTCAAATTTAACTTATGCAGTTGCTATTAGTTCAACTATAGCAGCTCCACGCTTGATTAATTGGGCCATTGAAGCAAAAGAAAAATGGGGTGAACAATTCCTCGGAATATACTTCAATGACGAACCTGGAGGAAAAATGCTCGACGGAAACGTTGTTTTAGAAAGAACAAATCAAATAGGAACAAATTTTGTAAATAGCTCAATCACAAAAATGTCGGACGGAACAATTATGACTCATAATAGCGATAGAACAATAAATTACTATAAGCCTGATGGTGAAATCAACCATTTTACTTCTTTTCCACCGATTGAAGTTACTTATTATCCAGATGGAGCAATTACAGCAAGAGTACATAATGATGAGTATGATAGATATGATTTTTACATGTCAGAAAACATTACAAAATGTCCTTATCCAATACCGTCTCAGGGGGAGGTTTTAGCGCAAAATCCTATACAAAGTTATGATGATGCAGCTATTGCATATGTAAATAGGAACATGGAATTGCTTGAAAGTACATGTAAAACGCTGTTAAGTGAGACTTCAACTGTGGTTTTTACTGCTGATTATGGTCTTTACTGGTGGAATTATCAAAGTGGTTATGATATGGTGCTTGCAGAGTTAGGCTGGAATAATTCTATTGCTCAAGAAATTGGTTTAGTACGGGGTGCTGCGAATCTTCAAAATAAACAATGGGGTACCATAATCACATGGAAATACACTCATCCACCATACCTCACAAGTGGAGAGGAGATGTTTGAGCAAATGAAGATCTCTTATGAGGCGGGTGCGAATTATGTGGTGGTTTTTAATTATTCCGAAGACCTCGCAAATCCTAATACTTTACAAGAGGAGCATTTTTTGGCTTTGGAGCGTTTTTGGAATGATGTAGTACAAAACCCCAAAATAAAGCATGGAAACATAAAAACTAATGCCGTATTGGTTTTGCCTCAAAATTATGGTTGGGGTATGCGTCATCCAGATGATCATATTTGGGGTATATAGCGACCAGATGACACTTCACAACAGATTTGGAACCAACTACAAAGTAAAATAGATAAACACGGCTTAAAGCTTGACATAGTTTTTGAAGATCTAAACTATCCAGTTACGGGTAAATATGCTAATATTTACTACTATAACAAGTAGTATTGGATAAAATTTGAGCGTAAACATTTTGTGTTTGTTTGTAAGTTTGTTTAGGCTTTGATGATGTTGTGGTTTGATGCTTTTCGTAGGCGGTTCATTATGGCTAAGCCTATGCCGTCTAGGGGTATGCTTTCGGCTAAAATGATGTCGATAGGGTTATTGTTGAATTCTCGTAGTTCTTTGAACAGTTTTTTTGCGATTGTATCAGGTTTAGAGCGGCTTCCCATAGATTTCACGGTATGGGCGGTGTATTTGTTTTTTGTTTCGTCTGTTGCTAATATGCCTATTTTTTTGCCTTCACGCTTGTACTGTTCGGATAACGTGGTGATTTTAGTAATTATTGCTGGAACGGTACCTTCGATTAGTATCATTTCTGCGTTTGGCGCGTAATGTTTATGCAACATGCCTGGAGAGTGAGCATTTTTTATTGTAATGTTTTTTTCAGAGAGAACCAAAGGGTGTAGTGTCACGTTAGGTAGTATTGTCTGTATATTCTCAAAAGTTGTCCCGCCAGGTCGTAACAGTATGGGTGGATTAATGCTTAAATCTAAAACGGTAGACTCAACACCAACACTTGTTGGTCCTCCGTCAAGTATAGCATCAATTTTACCGTTTAAATCATCATAAACATGCTGTGCAATAGTTGGGCTAGGGCGTCCAGAAATATTCGCGCTAGGTGCTGCAATTGGAACACCGCTTTGCTTAATTAGAGATAAGGCAACGTTATGTTTAGGCATACGTACTGCAACAGTATCCAAACCGGCAACAGATTCCTTAGGTAGTGTTTTAGAGCGTTTAAATACCAACGTTAGAGATCCAGGCCAGAAATGTTTCATCAACAACTCAGCACTCTCTGGCACTGTCTCTACCAATGGATAAACTTGGTAGATGTCAGATATGTGTAAAATTGGAGGATTATCCATAGGTCGGTTTTTAGTTTTAAACAACGTTAAAACAGCTTCACTGTTTAAAGCATTCACGCCTAACCCATAAACAGTCTCCGTTGGAAAAGCAACCAAACCACCCTCTTGAATGATTTTTGCGGCGACCTGAATTTTTTCAGGCTCAGGATTTTCAGAGTTAACCTGAAGCATAATAGTTGTTTTAAGACCGCTAACCTGTTTAATAATTAACACCTTTGCCTTTGTTGCTAATTAACCAGTTATGGTTTCTATAAATGTTTATACTAAACAAACTATTTTTTGTTTTTTTAGTTTTTGGCGTTTTGTGGTGTGTTAAAGTTTAACAGAACAATGGTTTGATAAAACTTTAAAGCGAACAGTTCAGTAAAACAGCAGGGATATCTATGTTAAGTAACGAGAAAAGTCCTATGTTAAATTGGCTTGAGCAACATGGTATTACTATGCAAGATCTTATTGATGCAGCACTTGAAATGTATGTACCGCATCCAGGTATTGAAACACCTCAAAAAGCAGCAGAAATTTTAGAGGAAGAAATCGTTTCAGCACTTGCAGATCCAAATGTGGCAACTCTAATCACTGCGGCTTTCCACGCGCAAGACGATGCAGAAAAAGGCTTAATTCCAGGATTAACCATGGAATATTTTATGGGGCGACCAGGATTAGTAGCAGACGAGTTAATTGGAATAGCTATTGCCACATACATAGCTGGCGCAAAAGGCATGTTCGAATACGTTCGCTTTGACCAAGCAAAACCAGGCATCCTCAAAAAACTAGGACCCCTAACAAACGATCCCATAGGCGCATTAATCGCAGGCGCATCATCAAACATGTACACCCGATCAACTAAAAACAAAAAATAACCGTGTAACCTACCAATTTTTGATGTCATTTCTGACAACATTGTTTCACAAAAACGCATTTTTTCTCAAACAGGTTAAAAATAAGTGAAGAGAAAAATAATAGATAGATTCATATTTCTACGATATATAGAGCCTGTAAATGCAGCATATTTGTTATAATGCTTGTAAGCATACTGAATATACAAAAAATGGTAATTGCTACGTGATTTCAAAAAAAGAGGAGTTTTAAAAAGTTAGAGTTTCTTTTGCTTTTTTATCTGCTACCCGTTTGGGTTTTAGTTTACGATATAGTAATAACCCTTCGAAAAGGAATAAAAATATTGTCACTAAATTTACACATATAAAAAATAAGAACCAAAACAAGAACCATGACTCAATTACCAAACTCTTGATAACTGAGTTAAACAATATAAAACTTATCGCTACAATAGATATGCCCATAAAAAAGAAGGAGTAGAACACCAATCTAGGTACAAGGCTCTTGCCGACCCATATATATCCATCAATTGGTGCCTTAGCCTTTAAGCTGTATTGACCATAGCTATTTTTTTCTATTAACCCAAGAGCTTCAAGTTTTTGAAGATGGTGATGAGCAACACTGGAACTACTAAGGTCTACACCACGAGTTATCTCACGTAAACCCACTGGCCCATCTACACGAACAATGTACGCATAAATGCTTAATGTATTACCTCCCAACTCATCATTAGCCATGCTATATTATCACCTTATCACACATACTTTCGCAAAGTAGAGTCATCAAATGTAAAGTTATTACCACCCTATGCTATATGTACCACGAGTTATAGATTTGTAAGTTGGTAAAGTATTGTCACCAAATGTAAAGCCATTACCACTATTTGACATCTCTATGTGATATATCACTTGATCATCCATCGAAACTATCGCTGTATCATTATCACCAAAAAGAACGTAACCCCGACTGATTACATCAAGATAAACCACTTGTTCATTTTCCATTATGTTCAATATAGCACCAAATTTTTCGTTTACATCATCACCAACAATACTTTGACTACCTAAACAACCAAGGCCACCAGCGTATATTTCGTTCTGGTTAAATGGGTTACAGTAAAAAGAACCCCCGTTGCCGCCGGTTCCAAATGCAGGTAGATTAAAAATGGTTTCTCGAACAGAAGTGAAGTTTCTGACAAAAGAGTCTAGCGAATCAAATGGAATGTCAGAGGTATTCATGGCCACGAAATATTGATGCTTTGAAAGTTGCAGACCATCGGTATAGAATACAAATTCAAAAAATTCAATTCGAGCCCCGGTATGTCGGTTTAGGACATCATAATTTATGGATATTGGAAAGATAAATTCTGTTTCAGTCTGAAAAGTGTCATCCGTTAAATAAGCATAGATATATGCCGATGGAATGTCCATGGTAAACCATGGTTCAAAGATTTGGGTTGTTGCTGCGGTTCTGGGTGTAAAATATGTTAGTGGCAGAGTTATTGCTATTCCAATCACCAAAGCACACATGCATAAAACTATCATTTTTCCGTTTTTCATTTTGTTTTTCCTCCAGTACAGTGTTTCACAAGATAGTCTATATATCTCCTTGCCGAACACTTTTTTCTTAAACTGCTCTATTCTTAGAGCAGCAAAATAATTTGTTTCAACGCATCTATAGTAAATTTATTTTTTAACAGTAATGAAAGAAAAAGACAGCAGCAACGTTTTCGCTAGTTGTTTAATTCGAGTTTTTATGTTAATTTGTAACCTGAACTCTAAAAATTAACCCATAGGTAAGCAATTTTACGCCTAATTTAAACTGATTTTCAAAAAAAGCTACAAATCTTTAAAAACAGTTAACCCATAGTTAACCCACAGGTCAACACAATACAAAACATTCCACAACCAATACTATACACACTATAGCAACTTGAAATCATATTGATGCATATCTGTCATGTTTGAACCAGTTTTTGATATCGCTAAGTGTGATTGCGTCTAAAGCGATCTTTAGAGCCTTTTGCAACTCTTCATGAGTTCTAGCTTTA
>Ga0209628_10000810_pt1 | contig 19605 bp, 15 predicted proteins | sample TergutCu122P4_FD_187285 | JGI IMG/M metagenome (GOLD analysis project Ga0209628, IMG submission 187285) | Cubitermes ugandensis P4 segment gut microbial communities from Kakamega Forest, Kenya - Cu122 P4 (SPAdes) (version 2) | ecosystem: Host-associated > Arthropoda: Insects > Digestive system...
GTAAACATACTCCTTATAGTTCAATAAACTCAAATCCGGGCCAAAGTCCGGATTCGGGGCTGTAATAAACCGGCGATATGCTTGTAGGCGATAGTCCAACATCCACTGTGGTTCGTCTTTGTAAGCCGATATTTCTTTGACTATATCCTCACTTAAACCCTGCGCTGTTTTAAAAACGCTGACATCCTCATCATGAAAGCCATACAAGTATTCATTAGCGTCTTTTAGATAGTCTTCACTCATCTTCACTTTCCTGCAATAACTGATAAAAGCCGTCTATTCCGATTTTGGCACAATTAATGCGATTTGCTTGTTTGCCCACTGTATTGAAAGCATAGGCTTCCTCTAGTAAATCGGCATCATAAACTTCTTGGTTGATCATCTTATAATACTCCTTAATGATATTCCGTGCTTGCTCGACGGTTTTTCCTTTGATCAATTCACCAATTATCGAAGTAGAAGCTGTGGAAATCGTGCAAGCAGTACCGTCAAACCGCACATCACTGACTAAACCTTCAGTTATCTTTACTTGCAGATGCAAATCATCAATGCAGGATTCTGCAGCCATGTGCCTACTATGATAAGCAGGATCTTCACTCAAACCATGATTCAACGGGTTTTTGTAATGCTCCATTATTAATTGTCGCAGTATTTCCGGATTCTTTAGCAATTCATTCATACTCATTCCTCAAAAAGCGTAGCGATACAATTCTCTAAACTTGCCGTTTTTAGTACGGCGACAAACTGATCGACTTCTTCTTTCGTATTATAGAAAAATAAACTCGCCCGTAAAGTATCAGATGTTTGCAAGAAGTTCAAAAGAATCTTAGCACAATGGTTGCCGGCCCGTACACAGATTCCATTTTTGCTCAAATAGTTGGCAACATCTTGGGCAAAGATGTCCTTAACATTAAAAGTGACTATGCCGGTATCGGCATGAGCATTGTAGATGATGATATTTTCCAACTCGCTCATTTTACTTATCAGGTATTCCCGTAATACTCTTTCATGTTCGGCAACATTGACCATCGATAAAGCTTTGACATACTCAATTGCTTTGGCCATGCCTAGTACCGCTTCAATAGCCGGTGTTCCGGCTTCAAATTTAAAGGGTGGATCTTTTAATAAAACATTACCACAAATATCAAAGCGGGCATTTGAACCGCCACCCATCATAAAGGGATCCATTTTATCTAAGAGTTCATACTTACCATATAACACGCCTACACCGGTTGGACCACATAGCTTGTGACCGCTGAAGGCGAAGAAATCAACATCGTCATCCTTGACGTCAGTCGGAATATGGGCTACACCTTGAGCTCCGTCAACTACCACTACCGCTCCTATTTCATGAGCTAAGCGTGTCATTTCTTTGACCGGAGCATTAAAACCCAAGACATTGGTAACATTGGCGAAAGTAACCACTTTAACTCTATCATGTAAAGCTTTTTTAAAGTTTTCTACCGTCAAACGACCTTCATCATCCAAAGCGATGTATTCGATAATCGCCTTGGTTTCTTCAGCTGTTTTAAACCAGGGCAAAATGTTGGAAGCATGCTCAGCTTCGGTTGATAGGATGACATCACCTTCTTTGAGAAACTTGCGACCATAGCCGTAGGCTACTAAGTTTAGTGCCATGCTGGCGCCACTGGTAAACACGATGCAAGAAGCATCACAATTGATAAAATCAGCTACAGTTTGTCGTGACTTTTCATACTCCGCAGAAACCTGATACGAAAGCTCATAATCCCCACGATGGGCATTAGTGGATAGGTTTTTATAGTAATTTACCACTTCATCGATTACCACCTGGGGTTTAAAGGTTGTCGCGGCGTTATCGAAGTATATAAGAGGGTGCCCGGCATTTTGATGAAGGTTGGCCAACATCGGAAAATCCTTTCTAATTTCATTTACATCAAACATAATTCATTCACCTTCCCTTCGATCTGTTCTTGTAGTTTTTCTTTTAAATCCCTAGTTTCAATTTCTTGTAAGATATTGCTTAAATAACCTTTAGCTATCAATTTAGTAACCTGTAACTCGTCTAAGCCAAAGCTAGCCAGATAATACTGCTGTTCTTCCGCTAAACGTCCGATGGAACAGGCATGTTTGGCTTTAATCATATTCTCCGCCATTTCCAAAATCGGCAACACTTTGATTTTTTTAATCGAACCAGCTGTCAATACTCGGGTATTTTGATAAGCCTCACTATCTTTACATCCTGGATTTATTTTACAGCTAAGCTGACAACTGTAATCACAGTCACTGAGACAAACTCCATAACTGTCAATCTCACTGAAAGTATGGTTATTGTGGTGATCAACATAGTAACTGAATGCACTGGTATAAGCACTGATACTAGCCGTTACCACTTTTATTCGGGCGCCATTTTCCCAAAGATTGGCCTTTAGTTCAAAAGCCAAATCAGCAGCGCTAAAGCTCGCCAGGGTCAACAACAAGTTTCCTGTAACTTCAGCTGTTATTCTGAGTTTTTCGGCGCCCTCATTTACCACATGTATTTTTGTCTTAGTATTAGCGATAACAGAAATATCACAATTACCTTGGAGCGACAAAACCGTTTCACCATCGGCCCTGATCTGCAATTGTTCAGCTGTTATTCGGTAATTACCCGCCTTAACAATTTCCAACATCAATCAACTTCTCTCTTTGATGCCACAAATTCCTAAACGATAGGCTAAGCGTTTATTCGGCTGTTGCGCCAGCTTCAATTTCATTTCCTGAAGCAACCAATCATAACCTTCAACATCAATTCTTGTTACTAGTTCCATATCACCACTGCAAACCAATTGGCCATCTACCATCACATGGGCAAAAGTCGGTTGTACTAATTGATAGAACCTTTCATAATGGCTGACAATCAATAAGCCCGCCCCGGTTTCCTGTATTTGTTTGTTAATAGCATCAGCTACAATCTTTAGGGCATCGACATCCAAGCCGGAATCAATTTCATCTAACAACGCTAACTTCGGTTTTAAGATTAACATCTGTGCTATTTCATTACGTTTCTTTTCTCCACCACTGAAACCCTCATTGATAAAACGATGAGCGAACTCCCCTTTTAAACCTAAATCTTGTAAACTCTTGTCCATCAGTTGAATGAATTTGAAAAATGGTGGAGCTTCTTCATTATGGCTACTAATGGCCGATCGCATAAACTCAGCATTAGTTATTCCGCTGATTTCCGCCGGATACTGCATAGCTAAAAATAAGCCCAAACGGCTCCGGGCATCAGTGCTCATATTACTGATGTCTTGACCAGCAAAAGTTATACTGCCTTGGGTTATCCGATACTTTGGGTGTCCCATGATAGTGTGTAACAAAGTGCTTTTACCGTTGCCGTTGGGACCTAATAAAGCGTGTATTTCGTTGTCAGCTATTCGTAAATCAACACCCTTAAGTATTTGGTGTTCACCGGCGCATACGTGTAAATCTTTGATTTCTAATATCGGCACAATATCACTTCCTCTGCTTTACTATTTTATCAAATTATCGTTGCTTTTCCAACTGCGGCTTTTGGGGAAAATTGCATATTGACCAAAAATAATCTATAATAATATGGTTAGTCAGGAGGTACAATAATTTGAATATTCTGAAAAAATACTGGTTTGTTATCATCGTTGCCTTCCTTTTAGTTGGCTTGTTTGCTTATGTTACCTATGATGAAAATAAGGGTAAACTCCAAGGTAAGAAGCACAATGGTCAAGATGTTATCTTCACTATCGGCGATGAAATAATAACCGCTGAAATGCTTTATAAACGGATAAAAACCGATTATGCCGATGATATCAATGAGCTCCTGCTGGCTCGCTTTGAAGTGATGACTTTAAGTCAAGCACTACCCATTACCAAAGAAATGCAAAAACAAGCAGAGGAAGCCGTTTACAGTACCGTGGTCGCTTACTTCCAGTACAATTATGGTGAACAATATGACTACTACTTAAAAACTTGGATGAAGCAAAATAACTTTGTCACATTAAAAGATGTGGAAAAAGGCTATACCTTACCTTATGTGGTTGTTCGCCCTTTACTCATTAAAAATTATTTAGAGAGTCATCTTGACGAGTATTTCCCTGATTACTTGGAAAAAGAAAATCCCCGTTTAATATCCCATATTCTAGTGAAAATGGAAAACCCCAAAGAGCCGACCGAAGAAGAGTTAGCTAAGATTAAAGAAGTTGAAGAAGCGCTTAAAACCAAAAGCTTTGCCGAAGTTGCTTCAGAGTTCAGTGACGATACCGGTACAGCCGCCAAATCTGGCAGTTTGGGCATAGTCGACAACCTCAATAAAGCTAATTATGTTCCTGAATTTGCCGAGGCAGCTATGCTATTAGCAAGCGATGAAGTATCACCCTGGGTTGTCACCTCCTATGGTTGGCATTTGATTAGAAACGACGGCAATACTCAAGAGAAATTATTGACTGATGCTAATTTCTATAACAACTTAACTTTCCATAACGAAAATATCGGTGACAAAATTGTCTTTGATAAAGCTATGGAACTTGGAACCAACTTCTTTGGGAATGATCTCCTTAAGCAATTCATCACTGCGAGATTCAAGGAGGCTGAATAATGAAAAAGTTACTGCTGGTTTTACTGTGTTTATTAACGCTGAGCGCTTGTGCTGATGCTCGAGCTAAACTACAAAAAAGTGAAAAAGTATTACAGGTTGGCAAAGAAAGCATTTCTGATAAAGAACTGTTTGGCTTGCTAATTGAACAATATGGTGCCGAAGCCGTAATCACCATTATCAATGATTACATTTACAATCAATTGGCTTCAACCAAGGAAGACTTTACAGAAACGATTGAGAGTTATTGTCTGCTCTACAGTTCGCTATATGGTCCCACTTATTATCAAAGGCTCGGTTTTGCCAGCGAAACGGCTTTTAAAGCCAAGTTGTTACAAGATAATAAAACTAAATTGATCGTTGAAAAATACTTGGAAAGTAATTTTGATAAAGTTGTAGAAACTTATCGTCCGACAAAATTAGCGATTTTACAATTCACTGAGTATGACGATGCTGTTGCCGCTTTAGCAGTCGCTAAAACTGGTGTTGCCTTTGCGGAACTAGCCGGAGATTTCAAGGCAACTGATTTTTCCGATGGGTCGGTCAATATTTACACCACCTATTCCGGTTTATCTCCCGAAGTTACTTCTTTTGGTCTCTATGCGGAAAAGGAAGCTTTGGTTGAAATTCCTTTGTTTTCTGGAGATGGAAAGTATTACATTATTCAAGTAATCAGTGTTGATCGCCAGTCTTACAAAGAAGAAATATTGGAAGTCATGGCAGAAGTCAGCAATATTCCCGGTGATGCCATTAGCTACTATTGCGAACTCTATCAACTTACCTACTATGATAAAACCATCATTGAGCATCTCGTCTACACTAACCCCAGTTATTTGCGATAAAAGATAGTCTGACTATCTTTTTTTATTCTCACCGCTAAGTCTTATTAACCAAAGGAGAACTGCTATGTGTTTATTCTGCAAAATCATTAATCAGGAAATTCCCGCCAGCATCTTATACGAAGACGAAACAACTTTGGCGATATTAGATATTGCCCAAGCCACTAAAGGTCATACTTTAATACTACCCAAAGCTCATTATCCCTCACTACTGGAAATCCCTGAAGATCTGGCTAATCAGATGCTGACAACAGCCGTGAAAGTAAGTAAGCTGCTGATGGTTGCCCTGCAGGCGGAAGGTTGCAATATCTTGACCAATATCAATGAAGTTGCCGGTCAAACTGTTTTCCACGCTCACATCCACATTTTACCGCGTTATAAAAACGATGACTTAGCCATCAAATTTACTGCCCATGAATATGATTTACCACAGCTATTAAATGAAATACTCACCGCTTCATCAAGCTAAGCTATTTTGATTTTATATCCAAACGACATACTAACTCAATATGGCTGGTATAGGGAAACATATCAAAGCCCCAGATAGTTCCGACGTCATACACTTCCTTTAAGTCTTCTAAATCTCTGATGAAAGTAAGAGGGTTGCAGGATATGTATAGCAAACGCTGAGCTTTTAGTTTTTTTATGTTGCTACGGGTTTGTTCGGATAACCCTTGACGTGGTGGATCGACAAAAACCACACTAATTTCTTCGGGCAATTGCTTACTTAACATAGCGGCATCACCACAATAGAATTCAATGTTGTTGCAGCCATTGACTTTAGCATTGGCCTGCGCTGCTATTACAGCTTCTTCAACTATCTCAATCCCGATTACTTTTTTTGCTTGCTTAGCGAGGATGATGCCAATTGTGCCGACACCACAAAATAAATCCAATACACAGTCTTGTACCGTTATTTCCGCTAATTGGCTAGCTTTACGGTATAGCTGTTCACATTGTCTGCTATTTATTTGATAAAAAGCTTTAGGCGAAATCTGAAATTTATAGCCCAACAATTCATCTGTTAAATAACTTTGGCCATATAATAGCCTAAGTTTTTCGCCTAATATCACATTACCGTTACTGGTGTTATAATTAAGGAAAATACTGGTTATCATGGGAAATTCTTTTGTTATTTCTTTAACAAATGATCTTGTATCGCCTATTTGCCCATCCTTTACTACCAGTATCAGCATAAGTTCTTTTTTTATACTACTTTCGCGAATCACCAAATGTCTAAGCACAGCCGCCAGATTATAAGTAACCACCAAATCTCTCACCCTTTGATAGACAGCATTTGTGAGCTCACTTTGTAAGTTGCAATAATCCATGTTGATAATATCATGTGAGTTAACACGATAAAAACCACTCGCCAAATTCCCATTGTCAGCAAAAGCAAAAGGTATTTGCACTTTGTTGCGGTATGGCAAAGGATGCTCCATCCCGTTTATTCCGGCGTACTTGTAAGACCCCTGGCCTTTTCTTTCTATTACCTGTTGGACCAGTTGGTCTTTTATTTTTAGCTGATTATCATAGGCGATATGTTGAAACTGGCAACCCCCACACTGGCCGGCAACCGGACACCGTGCCTCAACTCTATGCGGACTTCTGCTCAGCAAACACCGAACTTTTCCGTAGCCATAATGCTTCTCCAGACGCGTAACCACAATTTCCGCCTTTTCTCCAACTAGCAGCCCCTTAATAAACAGTGGAAAATTGTCGGGTTTTGCCACCGCCCAACCTGCCAAACTATAATCGCTTGCTACTACTTCTAGTATATCGTTTTTCTTCATAATCAAAAAAAGGGATTGAGCTCCCTTTGTTTATTGGCTATCTTCCTTGCGGTCATCATCGCCCTCAAGGCCAGTCTCCCCATCAGTGATATCTTCCGGATTACGTAAGCGTTCAGCTAAAGCCGGATCAAGTGGTTTTCCGACATTTTGAATGCTTTCAGCATCACTCACCGCATTTTTCACTAAACGGTAGTAAATGAAATTTTCATCAAATTGCAGGTTGTTGTAAACATAGATTTCTAAATCATATTGCACAATGCCACTATGACTGTTGGTAAAAAATCGCTCTATAGGATATCGCGCATTCAGCTTTTCGTAAACCTTAACCGTGATTTCCTGAATCTTCGCATCACTAAGATTATCATCAACATCAACATAAATCCGTAGCGTGGCTACCGGCATTGATATTATAACTTTTTCTACCCCGGGGATCTCACTTATCTCACTTTGAATGGTTTTCAAATCCTCATTGCTTAAGGTATAGGCAAAAGCACTGTCAAAGCGACTACCCAGAGCCGGAACTCCAGAATCGCCGGCAGCTGTTAACAATATCCAAGCTAAAGCGCCACTGGGTATAGCGACACAGATTAAAGCAAAAACCAACAACCAATTTATTCGAATCTGCCCGCTTTTTTTAGTTTTCGGGTTTTTCCCTTTTGGGGATTTAGTTGTTATAGCTTTTTTTTCGATTTCTTGTTTATTTTGCTTACTCATAATCAATCCTTTCTTTGGGCTAAAGCTGATTTTAACAAAGCGCTAACCATAGCCGGATTGGCTTGACCTTGTGACAATTTCATCACTTGACCGATTAAGTATCCCAGAGCCCGATCCTTACCTTGGTGATAATCTTGAATTGACTGCGGGTTCTCATTAAGTACGGTTTCCAGTAAGGCGATTATCTTGGTTTCGTCGCTCTCCTGTTTGAGACCCTTCTCTGCAATAATGGCTTGCGGCATCTTTCCGCCAAGCATTTCTTGGAAAACTTCCTTAGCTTGTTTTGATGATATCGTTTGTTTATCAATCAAAGCTACCAATTCCCCCAGCGCCTCCGGTTTTATCGCTGTAGCATTTGCTTCCACTAGCTCTTTTGCCAGATAAGCACTGAAATCTCCTAAGAGCCAGTTACAGCAACTCTTATAATTGTCGCTATAGCGACAGACCTCATCGAAGTAATCGCTCAAAGCCTTGTTGTTTACTAATTGTTGGCTATCATAATCATTCAAGCCCAAGTTTTGATAGCGCTGATAGCGCTGATCCGGTAATTCCCCAATCGCCGCTTTAGCCGCTTCGATGAATTCTTTGCTTAAACGAATTAAGGGAATATTATTTTCCGGGAAATAGCGGTAATCCACTGCGCCTTCTTTCTTTCGCATCAAGATGGTTTGCCGACTATTCTCGTCGTAACGATAAGTGCTTTGCTCCACTGTAGTACCGCTATCCAGCAGCGCTGTTTGTCGGTTGACTTCAGCATTGACCGCTTTACCGATATTAGCGATAGAGTTGAGATTCTTAACTTCAACCTTATTGCCAAAAGCCATGGTGCCTTCAGGTCGCAAGGAAATATTGATATCACAACGTAGTGATCCGTTTTCCATTTTACAATCTGACACGCCTAAATAATACAAGATTGACCTTAGTTTTTCAACATAAGCCATGGCTTGCTCACCACTTCGCATATCCGGTTCTGAAACAATTTCAATTAAGGGAACGCCACAACGATTGAAATCGATTGCCGTCGTAGTTTCGTAGTGAAATAATTTGGCAGTATCTTCTTCAAGATGCAGTCGATTGATTCTAATATTCTGCACTTTTCCTTGGTCTTTGATTGTCACAAAACCGTTTTTGCCTAAAGGATAATCCTGTTGTGTTATTTGGTACCCTTTAGGTAGATCGGCATAATAGTAATTCTTCCGATCAAAGCGCAATAAATCATCAATTTCACAATTTAAAGCATAAGCTGTCATCACTGCCAAGCGCACTGCTTCTTCATTTAAAAGCGGTAAAGTCCCCGGTATGGCAATATCCGTAGGTGAAACACAAGTGTTTGCTGGAGCGTTTGCCGAAACCGCAGCTGCGGAGAACATTTTGGTTTGGGTTTTTAGCTCGAGATGGATTTCTATGCCGATTATCACTTCGTAGTTCATCAGCTTACTCCCAACGTTGAAAACCAGCTTGCTCTTCTACAGCTAAAGCAATGTCAAACATCGCTTGTTCCTGTAAACGGCCGGTAGTAATATTTAGACCTAGCGGTAATCCCATGATTTTTGCAAAAGGCACGGTAATGCTGGGTAAACCCATAAAGTTACCATAAGCCATATAGTTCTCGGTAATCAGGTAGCTATCGCTTAACTCATCAGCCTTTTCACGCTGCAGTAAAGGGGCAACATCACCGCTCGCCGGTGCCACTATAGCATCATATTCTGCAAATAGTTTCATAAACTCTTGGTAAATCAGCCTTCTGACTTTTTGGGCTTTGCGGAATAAGCGTTCTTGGTTTTCTTGATGCAAACAATAAGCCCCAATCACAAAACGTTTCTTTATCGAAGTGCTAAAACCAGCTGTTCTGCTGTTAATCATCGCCGCATCCGTATCTTGGCCACCCAACTGCAAGCCAAATCGCAGACCATCAAGATTGGAGTGATTAGCACTGGCTTCACTGTTACTGATAATTATGTAAACAGGTAAAATCGCTCGCATTATTTTGTTATCTACAGTGACTTCCCTGATATCAACACCCTGAGCTTTCAGTTTCTTCATTAAGTTGACAAATTCTTCTTTGACAGCCGGATTGCTGACATTCTCCAGCACATTGGACAGTACGGCAATCTTCTTTGTTTTAATATCACTGCACAATAATGCGGCATAATCCGGACTCACTACATCTAGTGATGTCATGTCTTTATCATCACGCCCCACTAAAGGGGGTAAGGCTTCAGCTGCCATCCTGACATTTTTGGTGAAATAACCGACATGGTCAAGGCTACAAGCATAGGGGAGTACACCATAGCGTGACAGCAAGCCATAAGTCGGTTTTACCCCGACAACACCACAAAAGCTTGCCGGCTTGCGAATGGAATCACCCGTATCGCTGGCTAAGGCAAAGTCTACTATCTCTTTTGCCACTAAGACCGCTGAGCCGCCACTGCTGCCCCCGCTGATACGCCAAAGATCAAAAGGGTTTAGCACCGGTCCGCCATAGGCTGACTCATTTGTTCCGCCCATCGCCAATTCATCTAAAGCGGTCTTCGCCACAATTATTCCACCCTTCTCTTTGATTCTTGCGACGACAGTCGCTGTTATTGGTGCCAGATAATTATCCAGCATCTTCGAAGAAGCTGTCGTTTTGGTGTTGCGGATACTAAAGTTATCTTTAACCGCTACAGCCCGACCATAAAAGAAGTTGCTTTTATCACAGACTTTGGCGGCAAGTTCGTCGCTTTGTTTGGCGATATCACAAATACTAACCAGCGGATTAAGCTGTTTTTGCACTTCTTTAAGTTGTTGATCTAGCTTTTTACTGTCTATCATCGATTTGCTACCTTGGGAACTATCAACAAGCCCTCACTTACTTCAACAGCATTGCACAATAATTCACCGCTTTCCATGTTGTCACTTACAAGGTCAGGGCGCAGATAAGTGGTTTCCTCTTCGTAAGGGAAAACCAGGGCTGCGATATTACTAGTGTCAATTTCCTCCAATAAAGCAAACTGCTTATTTAAAGTGATGAAGTCCGCCTCCATCATCTTCAATTCTTCTTCATTTAACTCAAACATGAGTTGTTTAGCTAAAAACTTCAGATATTCCTTTTCCACTCAACACTTCTTCCTTTTTCAAAAGTTCCATGAACTCATTTTCACTCATACATTTTACCCCTAATTGTTGGGCTTTGACAAGTTTCGACCCGGCGGCTTCGCCATAGATTACCACATCAGTCTCCTTAGAAACCGAACTGTTAGACTGAGCACCTAGCCAGCGCAAGAGCTCCGTAGCTTGTTGCCGGGTGAATAATTCTAAACTGCCGGTAAGTACTACTTTTTTGTTGTTGAAGTAAGATGTTCGTAGTTCACGGTCTTCGCCCTGCATCTTAAATCCGGCAGTTTTCAACTCATTTATCAGTTTGACATTTTTCTCATCACGAAAAAAGTAATAGACGGACTGCGCTCTGACTTCACCCATATCAAATATCGCCGCAATTTGTTCAATCTCTGCTGCCATGATATTGTCCATACTGCCAAATTCCTTTACCAAAATTTGTGCTGCCTTTTCACCGATGTGCCGAATTCCTAATCCAAACAACAATTTCTCCAAACTCTGGGTTTTTGCCTTCTCCACAGCTTCCTTAATCTTGGTGTAGGATTTAGCGCCAAAACCTTTACTGGCGATTATTTCCTGGGCGAAACGCTCCAAATGGAAAATATCGGCGATGTTTCTTAACCAACCATTGTGGTAAAACTGGGCCACGGTTTTCTCACCAAAAGCTGCGATATTCAGGCAATTACGGGAAGCGAAATGAATTAGCGATTCAACAACTCGCGCCGGACAATCGGTATTAAAACAGTAACGATCGCTTTCACCACTCAAGCGATATAAAGAACTACCACAATGCGGACAAATCGTCGGAAAGCGGTAAACTACACTATCACTTTTTCTTTTCGCAAGAACAACGTTAACTACTTCCGGGATAATCTCACCGGCTTTTCTTACCAATACGGTATCCCCAATTCTGATATCTTTGTTGGCGATATAGTCTTCGTTGTGCAATTGAGCATTAGCTACTGTCGTTCCGGCTAGCAAAACCGGTTTCATCCGGGCATTCGGTGTTATCTTTCCGGTTCGCCCTACAGTAATAACAATATCTTCAATTACCGACTCCACTTCTTCGGCTTTGAACTTATAGGCGATAGCCCAACGTGGCACTTTGATGGTATAGCCCAGCTCTTCTTGGAGGCTCAAGTTGTCAACTTTGACTACTACACCGTCAATATCATATTCAAAGTTCTTTTTACTGACTTCAAATTCCCTGATGAGTTGCCAAACTTCAGCGATATTCTTACAAAGATGACGCTGTTTGTTGGTGACAAAACCCAGCTCATCCAACCAATTTAAAGCTTCACTATGTAAAACAAAACCCAAATCCCGAGCCTGGGGCACCTGATACCAAAAAGCATCAAGCTTTCTGGCAGCGGCAATCTTAGAATCTAGTTGCCGAATGGTACCGGCAGCAGCATTACGGCAATTCATAAAAATCTCTTGGTTTTCTTGACTTCTTTGAGCATTGATTATCTCCAGCTGTTTTTTACTGAGATAAACTTCCCCGCGGATTTCTATTTCCCGCTCTTCAGCAATTTTCCAGGGGAGAGTTCTTATGGTTTTTACATTAGCCGTGACATTTTCCCCCACTTCCCCATCGCCCCTGGTCAAGGCCTGTTGTAACTTACCATGGTTATAATGCAAAGCTATTGCTAAGCCATCAATTTTAAGTTCGACACAATATTGAAAATCCTGTTGGAAACTCTGTACTCTTTGATCAAAATTAACCAGATCTTCATAGCTATAAGCATTCCCCAAAGAATAAAGCGGTCGAGGGTGTCGGACTTTCGCAAAAGCTGCCAAAACTTCACCTCCGACTCTTTGGGTAATGGAGTTTGGATCATAGTATTCGGGGTATTGTAGTTCTAAAGCAACTAACTCATTGTAAAGCAAGTCATACTCTTGATCAGTAATCAAGGGTTGATCTTCGCTATAATATGCTCTGGCATATTTATCAAGCAGATTGCGTAATTCTTCTATTCTTTCTCTCATATTTTTCTCATACCGGGGAAATCTTTGATGATTTTCTTTATACCATGGGGAAAACTAAAAGCTATTTCGATGTAGCCATCCTGGACCTTGACTACCACACCTTTATGAAAGACTTCATGTTCCACCTTGTCGTTAACTTTCCAATTAGTACTTGGCCCATTAAACTTAGCTTCTTGCTTTATTACCCGGCCTTCTTCTACCGCCCTATTATAATAAGCATAATCGATGTTCCCCAACATTTTGAGATGCTCTAAACCGATTTCTTCCACAAAACGACTGGTCGTCTTGACTTTGCCTAAAACATAACTATGGCCTTTAGAATCGCTGAGATACAGATGTTTCTTAGCTCGGGTATAAGCTACATAAGCCAAACGCCGCTCTTCCTCCAAACCTTTAATACCTTCTTCCAGCGTCCGATCACTGGGGAAAACTCCTTCATTCATACCACAGACAAAAACCACCTCATACTCTAAGCCTTTTGCGGCGTGGATGGTCATCAGCTTTACCGCATCCTCTTGCGCATTTACCTCGCGGTCGGTATACAGGCTGATAATCTGTAGATATTCATCTAGTCCGGATTGCGGAAAACTCTGAGAAAAATCGGCAATATCATTCAATAATTCTTTGACATTTTCCAAGCGTTCAAATTCATTAGATTCGCTCAACATATCTTTATAGCCACTACGGCTGATTATTTGCTCAGCGATACTCAACAAATCGCTACTATCCAGTTGTTGTTGCATGGCCGTGATAAGGGCGACAAAATCCCGAATATTTTTACCAACTTGCCCGCTAAAATTGTCGGGGTATTGCTTAATGATAGCGAACATCGTCTTATTTTCTTCCCGCGCTTTGATCTCGATACTGTCTAAAGTTTTGCTGCCAACTTTACGTCGGGGTACATTGATAATTCGCTTTAAAGCTAAATCATCTTCGCTGATCAATAAGCGTAAATAACACAATACATCCTTGATCTCCTGCCGATTGTAGAAACTGATACCGCCATAAATGATATAAGGTATTTGCATATTGACCAGGGCTTTTTCTACAGAACGCGAAAGGTAGTTGGCGCGGTATAAAACAGCAATTTCCTCATGCTTGATCTTTTTTCGAATTACCAAATCTTTGATAGTGCCGGCAATCCACAAGCTTTCATTTTCTTCATCAATCGCTCCATAATACACAATGTCATGAATTTCTTTACTGACTGCCACCAAGTCTTTAGGATAACGATACTTGTTGTTGGCTATCAGGTTATTAGCCGCATTGAGAATTGAAGCACTACTGCGATAATTGGTTGTCAAAGTGATGGTTTCCAACTTAGGATAGACTTTTTCCAAATTCATGATAATATTCACATCCGCCCCACGCCAAGTATAAATTGTCTGGTCGGGATCTCCAACGACATACAAAGCATTGTCCGTACCGACTAAAAGCTTAATAATATCATACTGAACATGGTCAATATCCTGAAATTCATCAACTAAGACTACAGAGAATTTTCTTTGCCACTTCTTTAAGACTTTCTCATTTTTTTGAAATAAAGCTAAAGTAAAGAGCAGCAAATCATCAAAATCCAAGGCAAATAATTCTGTCTGTCTTTGAACATAATATTCATAGATTAAAGCTTTTAACTTTTCATTACCGAAGTTTCCGGCGCGATCTTTAGCTCTTTGATAGTCGATACCGGCCCCTTTATTATTGGCGATGTAATCCAACACCGTGCCATAGCTTAAGGCTTTAACATCAATATCATATTTTTTATAGGCTTCTTTCAGTATGGTCTTTTGGTCATCGTTATCGATAATCGTAAAATTCCGCGGATACTTTAAATAAGTTATATCTTGACGCAAAATAGTCACGCAAAAAGAATGAATTGTCGAAATATGTGGTTTGCCATCGCAACTTTCCAACATCTTTTCCACCCGTTTTTTCATCTCATTTGCCGCTTTGTTGGTAAAAGTGATAGCCACAATTCTGTTAGCTTCAACTTGAAATTTATCGATTAAGTAGGCAATCCTTGTCGTCAATACCCGCGTTTTCCCACTACCGGCGCCGGCAATAATGCGTACATAAACACTCGATGTCGTAACTGCTAAGTGTTGATTTTCGTTGAGGTTTTCTAAATAACTTTCCATGACTAAATTATAACACAGCCACGATTAGCTCCCCTGCCGAAGTTAGCATTATTTCCGTAAGCAATATTATTTTCCCTTAAGTATTTGGTCTATTAGTAAACTTTTGGTCTAATCAAGTGTATGTTCTTTGGTTATGATGGAAAATGTTTTATTTGATTTGACGGAACTAAAAGCACTGTAATACTTCTTGTTGTTAATGATATTGAATGCTCGCACTTTATAGTAATAGATCTGCGACGGTGACAAAGAAGTATTTAGGGTAAATTCGCTGGGATCATTAACAGTGGCAATCAAGACATAACCTTTATTTTTACTGGTAGAGCGGTAGATTTCATAACCGCAAACCGGCTTAATACCGGTACTTGCTGCTGATTTGTAAGCTAACTCCAAGGTATTATGCCGGAACAAACTGTCAGCAATTTTTGAGACTGTCAAACTTGGTTTGTTCGGTTTTGCCCCTGTTGTTTTCGCGGATTTTATTGCGCTGTAGGAACTATAGTACCTCCTCCCAGCAACTAGGCGATAAGCTCGTACTTTATAATAGTAAGTAGTCCCCGGATTTAGATTGGTATTGCTGAAAAAGGCTGCTGGATCTGTAACATCAGCTACTAAAGTATAAGCTTTGTTCTTTTTGCTTGAACGATATACTTCATAGCCGTCTACTGCTTCTGTGTCAGCATTGACCGCCGATATATAATTAAGATTGACCGTGTTGTATTGTAAAAACAGATTAGAGCTTTTCGTGACACTCAGCGTTGGTTTTGCCGGGTTAGGTGTAGCGGTTTTAGCCGACTTAACTGCACTGTAAGCACTATAATACCTTGTCCCGTTGACTGTTACATAAGCCCGCACTTTGTAGTAATAAGTTGTATTGCTGGCTAAACCGTTATTTACCGTATAACTGTCCGGGTCACTGATAGTGGCAATCAATCTGAAGTTTTTTGTAGAACTGGTTGAGCTATATACTTCGTATCCGGTAGCCGGTGTTGAATTAGTCGTATTACTACCGGCTGATATAAGTAACTTCAAGCTAGTAAAACGCTCCGTTGCACGATTTCCGCTTACCTGAATACTCGGTGTCGGTGGTGTTGCACTCACCGTTATTATTGCGCTGGCTTTCTTGCCGGAAGTAAGATGAGCCGTTATTGTTGTTTTCCCCGGTTTTAGTGGGGTTAATTTCCCCGCTTCATCGACAGCTGCAACATCACGATTTGAGGACAGCCATTGTACGACATCAGTATTGTAAGTTGGCACTAAAACCGCTTTTAGTTGGAAAGTTGTGCCTAGAGCTACGGTTTTTGAAGTGACATTTAGTGCGATATTATCGGCTGCGATAAATCTTATATTAGCTTCCCCCAACCATACCGGAGCTGTCACCGCAATATCGCCATCGGCTTGGACAACCTTAATATAGTAATAACCGGCTTGTGGTTTATCTAGGCGATAGCGCATTTGATGATTTTGACTGCCTGGTTTTTCTTCATAGAGCGGTTTTCCGTTGTGGATAAGCGTTATTTGGGCAATTTCATCATTAACATCAGGATCTCTCACATCAACCACAAATTCCGCCCAAGCCGGTGCCTGTGGTAGAATTGACCCCATCGGATTATCATTTACAAAGTAATAGATTTCAAGATTCTTGTCTTCGGTAGCATAGACCTGACGCTTCCTTAATGCTGCATAAATCCCAGCAGTTGAGAAATCATCCGTTAAAACCGCAGTACGATGATCATTACCTGATCCCCAATTTCTATAGTGGTTGTCCTGGTTATTTGTTGGTCCGACATGCCAACCCCGCAACAATGCTAAATCATAGGCTTGATAAGCCGGTACATAAAAGGAGGGACCGCCGAAGCTTTCGCCGTTTCCGACTTCAATCAAACTAATACGTTGATCGATTATGGGGTCATGATAAGCGAAGCTGTAAAAATCACCGAATCTTGGACCGGGGTGATTGAACTGGCTAATAGAATCCGGGGCGGCTTTCAATAATTCATAATAAGCTTGTAGTCCAGCTCTTCCATTACCAACAATAGTGTTTTTTTTACTAACAAACCCCGTAGTATTAAAAGTGTTAATATGTCCGGCTGTTCCAACAGCATAAGTCATTTCAAACCCGTAAATTCCGATGAAATCAGCATCAGTGGCTGCCGCTGCTGCCGCCTGACCATTTTTCCAAATCGCATTATTGGCATTGTACGTTATTAAATTAAGTGAGGAAAATGCCTCCGTTGGCGGAGCCAAATCAAAACAATGACTATGATCGGTGACAGCGAAAAAATCCAGTTTTGCCACTTTCTTCGCCCAATTGAAAGCTTCCTCGACGGTGCCACTACCATCTGAATCTTTAGTGTGGGAATGCAATTGCCCGAAATATACTTGCATGGCGGCATTTTCACTTAGGGTATAAATAAAACGCGCCGGTTCACTGTCGGCGTAACCGGTTTTAGTTGCATAGGCTACTATTTGCAGCGGAAAATCTGATATTTCAAATTCTAAGGGAAAACGATAAACCGCTTCCGCCAATATCGTTTCTCCCGGTTGCTTTACTCGTTTAGTTATTTGGTACTTTATGGTGTCAAAGGAACCGTTATATGACAGCGTGATTTGATCAAAACGCTGCAGTTTGCTGCCACTTGGCAAGTTAGCTTGGACACTTGATAGTTGAGCCCAAGTATAGATGAAAGTACTAGTAGCACTATGTTGCTCATCTTTATAAACCCGAGCATTGATCACTAATGCCGTCCCGTCAAACTCTAGAGGTTCCTTATATAATGTTGAATTTTTATCAGGCGGTGAGCCATCAAGGGTATAGTAGATTTCAGCATCTACATAGCTACAGCTCAAGATGATGAGGCTCCCTTTAATTAAGGCACCAGAAGGATAATTAGCTTGCACTTCGCCAAGTATATCAACTTTTTCTTCTTCGTTTTCAACTGCTGAAGAATCTCGCACTTCAGTTTCCCATTCAATTTCCGGAGTATCAAAAACGCGAAATGTTAAGTTGTTTGTCAGTTTAATATCACTGAAAGCTGAGCTGAACAGCAACAAAAATGCTGTTGAAAAACTACTGACTTTTTTCACGAAGTTTATAAGTATTCTTCTATTTTCTTTTCTTCTTGTCTTTTTAATCATGCTGTTTACTCCTTTCATTATCTTGCTTTAAAATTTCTTATATCTGTTTTTACTGATAAAAAAGAGAGAATTAAATACAACCTATTGCCATTATCTCGAAACGGCAATCACAGTACAAGCGAGATGCTTTTTTTAGATAAAATACCGGGGAAAAACAAAGACGTCATAAAAAAGGGCATAATTTCTGCCCTAGTTGAGATTAGTAGTACTAAATTTATTTTTTTACTTACTTGATAGTAACTGTTTGTGCGGTACTGTAGCTACTGTAAGAAGTAGAACCATTAATATGAACATAGCGGAACTTGACATAGTAGCGTTTTCCTAATGATAAACCGCTAATATTATAACTTGAGGTATTTGTCGAAAGCTTGGTCCATTTGGTGCTACTGGTATTAGTAGTGGCATAATAAATCTCCAAAACATCCATATTGTGCGTATTGTCCCAAGCGATGTTCAAAAGACCGCCACTGCTGGTAGCACGGGCATCATCGACAACAGGCAACTTAGCAGTGCTGGTTTTGACAACACTGCTAGCGGTTCCGCTGTAGTCAATACCATTAACCCGATTAACCGGAATCACTTTGTAGTAATAGGCAGTAGCCGCAACTAAACTGCTGTCTTTATATATTATGTCAGCGGTAGTCCCGATGAGTTTAAAGCCGCTTTTCGCCGAAGTTGAACGATAAATCTTATAGGCTGTAGCCCCTGGCGCCGCATGGTAGGAAATGTTGATTTGGGTATAAGCATCAGTTCCGCTTAGTAAAGTATTAAGTTGCGGTTTAGGGGGCCCAGCAGCCACCGTCCTATTCGATTTTATTAAGCTGTAAGCACTATAGTATTTCTTCCCATTGATTATGTTGAAAGACCGCACTTTATAGTAGTAGAGTTTGGCTGGTGTTAAACCACTGTTAGCGGTATATTCACTGGGACTATTGACACTCGCGAGCAAGGTGTAGCCCTTACTCTTATTAGTAGAACGATATATCTCATAACCACTTGGCGGCATGGTTCCTACAGTAGCTGTTGTCACATAGGAAAGTTCCAGTGTGTTGTATTGTAGCCGGCTATCCAGATTTTTTGAAACTGTTAAACTCGGCTTATTTGGTTTAGCCACTGTCGTTTTGGCGGATTTTGTCGTGCTATAGGGACTGTAATACTTCTTTCCATTCAGTAAACGATAGGCCCGCACTTTATAGTAGTAGGTAGTTCCGGGATTAAGATTGGTATTACTGGTGAATGATGTTGGATTAACAACATTAGCTATTAAGTAGAAGCCTTTACTCTTACTGGTTGAGCGATATACTTCATAA
>Ga0209628_10000811_pt1 | contig 19587 bp, 13 predicted proteins | sample TergutCu122P4_FD_187285 | JGI IMG/M metagenome (GOLD analysis project Ga0209628, IMG submission 187285) | Cubitermes ugandensis P4 segment gut microbial communities from Kakamega Forest, Kenya - Cu122 P4 (SPAdes) (version 2) | ecosystem: Host-associated > Arthropoda: Insects > Digestive system...
AAGTGAGACTGCGCCAGTTGCTGTACGATATCCTGATGCGTCTGGCCGGGCGTACGGGGCAAGTGCTCAGCATCAATCAAATAGCAGACTCTGTTGGAGCATCATGGGACACCGTCGAGTCCCACATACGGCTACTGGAAGACTTGTTCCTTGTAGCGCGTCTGCCGGCTTGGGGCAAGACCCTCACCTCCAGAGCCACCGGAGCCCCCAAGATCCATATCGTGGATTCCGGGGTCGCGGCACGCCTGTTGCGCGTATCTCCAACCAGGCTGGCTTCACTGGATCCCACGATCGCAACCGAGTTCGGGCATCTGGTCGAGACCTTTGTCGTCGGGGAACTCAGGAAGCAGGCGTCGTGGCTGCTGGATCCAGCATCTCTCGGGCATTGGCGTACCAGCACCGGCCCGGAGGTCGATGTCATCGTAGATGTGGATGACGGCCCCGTGCTGGCGTTCGAAATCAAGACATCCGAACGTGTCGGCGGCCGGGACTTCACCAGCCTGCGGCTGCTGCGCGACCAGATCGGCGACCGTTTCCAGGCGGGCGTGGTCCTCGCGATGGGAAAGCGTTCATTCACGTACGAAGACCGGCTCCATGTGATGCCCATCGACCGGTTGTGGCGGACGATCACCGCCCCGGCTCGAGGTGGATGATCATCGTCGTCACCTCGTCGACCGCTTCAGGCGAGAAGGCCAGGGGGAAGGTCTCGCCGCGGGCCCAGGCATCGAACAGATCCGCGTAGTGCGGCGAACGGGGATCCGCCGACTGCCCGGGGCTGTTGACCACCACGCTGCGGTCCCACTCACCGACATCGAGCACCATGCGGAACGACGAACCCAGGGTCTGGCAGAACCTCGCGTCGTAACTGACGTTGCCGACGGTGTCACCGCTGCCGTCACGGGGTCTCGGCCCCAGCCTCACCCAGGCCGGATCGACCCGTCCGGCGTACGGGGCGAGTGCCGCGTGCGTGAGCGCCGAGTGGTGCAACCGTCCCCAGGACCAGGGCTGCGCCGACTCCGGCCCGAGCAGGGATTCGATCTCGGCGAGCGCGCCGGCCAGGGTTTCCTCGATGATGAACACCCGTGCCGCCTCATCGATTTCGCTTGTCAACCACGATGCCAGTGCGAGATCGCCCCGCAGATCCCCGCCGCCGGACTCATCCTTGAGCAGCAGGGACCGCGCCTCGGCCAGGTCGTCGCCGTCGAGCCCGTCCGCCCTCAGCCGTTCCGTCACGAGCCGCGGGCGCAGGTGCCGCCGTACCCAGATCTGGAAAACCAGAGCCTCGCGCGAGTCGGCGCGCTCGAAACCATCCCAGTGGCACAGCCGTACGAACTCGTCGGCGAGAGGCGACGCGGGCAGCGTGGTGGCGGCGAGGCGGGACATGAGCTGTACGGCGTGGATGTTGCGGCAATCCCACTGCATGCTCGCCGACCGCTCCACCGACACGCAGCCGTCCTCCGACAGCCACTGCTGGAGACGGATCGCGCGGCCACTGGTGTACCAGTCGTACGTCGTCGTCAGCTCGCGGTTATCCCAGCCCTCGGGGAGGTTCTCCTGATTGGCCGTGGCAACCCAGCCGCGTTCCGGACGGCGTTCCGCGGGCAGGGATGACGACCCGGCGAAACCGGCCCATTCGTACCGGCCGTCCCCGGGCACGGGCAGACTCCCGTCCCAGCCGGCCCGTCTCGGGATGCGGGCGGCGACCTGCCAGCCCCAGTCGCCACCAACCGTCGCGAAGACCTGGTTGACGGCCGGGGTGCCCCAGCGCTCCAGGGCGGCCAGGAAGGCGTCGCCATCGCGGGCGTCGTCGTAGCCGATGCTGGCGAGATAGGGTGCCATGCCCGGTTCCAGCCACGCGGCGCGCAGGGCCACCGCCACACCGGAGGACACGTCGCGATGGATGACGGGACCATGTACGGTGAACAACAACTCCACCCGTTCTGGCGCCGCCCCTTTGACCGCGATCTGCTCGGACTCGGAGCGGAACTCCGCCCACCCGCCGGGACCCAGGTAGCGGGAAGGATCCGACGGGTCGAGGCGGTAGACGTACAGATCCTCCACGTCGGCCGGCCAGATCGTCAGACCAAACCCGACATGGTCGTTGTGACCGATGGAGATGCCCGGCAGACCCGGTTCGCCGGCACCGATGACGTTGAGATCCGGGGCGTTCAGATGGGCGACATACCGAAGGCCCGGCAGGGTCACCGCCCTGTGCGGGTCGTTGGCGAGGATGGGCCGCCCGGTCGCGGTCCGCGAGCCGTCCACAACCCAGTTGTTGCTGCCGCCGGACGTGTCGGCGGGCAACCCTGCCGCCACCCCGCCGAAGTCCACCGGCGCGAACGCCAGGCGGTAGGTTGCCAAGACCTCGTCGGTGATGTCACCAAGGTCGAGACCCTCCGGTACGACCAACCGGTCGTGAGGCTCGCGCGCCTGGCGCAGCTCGTCGACGGCCGTACCGGCCAGCCGTACGGTCCGCGCCCGTGCCACCTCCTGCTCCACGTTGTACAGCAGACCGTGGGTGCGGAAGCGTACCGCGTCCGAAGGCTCCCACCGGGCAGGTTCGTAGCCGTACAGGCCGAACTCGGGCGGAAGCCTGCCCGGTTCTTCCAGGGCCCAGGCGATGTACGCGTTGATCCCGGCGGTGAACTGCTCCACGGCCGGGCGCACACCCGGTCCATAGGCGGCCCACTCGGCCTCCATGTCCCCGCGGTACAACAACAGCCGGTTCGCCCGGTCCTGCTCGACGTACCCGGGTCCGAACACCTCGGAGAGCAAACCATGACCACGCCGGCGCCACAGGTCGATCTGGAAGAGCCGGTCACGCGCGGCATTGAAGCCCTGGGCGAGGAACACGTCGTCGCGGCAGGTCGCATAGATGTGAGGGATGCCCCACCGGTCGACCTTGATCGCGACTTCATCCCGCAGCCCGGTCACCGCGAAACGCTGGTGCTCCACGCGTCAGTCCTCGGACCAGGTGTCGTAGATGTCGCTCAGCGGCGCGAACCATGTCCCAGGGAACGACGCCATGTAGTCGATGAGTTTCTCGAAACCGATCATGTGGTGCGCGCGGCCGATGGTCTGCGGGTGAACCGTGTAGGCCACAACTCCGTTGGGCACATTCGCGTACGCGTAGTCGAAATGATCCTTGAACCGGGAAAACATGACGTCGGCCGATCCGAGCCCGGGGTTGACACCCGGGATGTATTCGGCGTACGGGAAGTCGTCCAGGAACCATGACACCGGGATCTCCAGGATCGGGCTGGGCTCGCCGATGACGCTGCCCTCCTCCCAGCCGACCTTGACCGGGCTGGGATGGTACGGCTCGAAGTCGCGTCCCATGAGCGACGAATCCCACTCGAAACCGAACTCCTCCAGCAGTCCCAGGGTCTGCTCGGTGAAGTCCCACGCGGGTGAGCGGTAGCCGCGCGGGCGCTTGCCGACATATTTCTCGTGGGTGGCGAGCGTGATTTCCATGAGGCGGCGCTCGTCATTGCCCTCCAGCTTCGGCACCGGTTCGTGCCAGCAGCCGTGGGCGGCGATCTCGTGGCCGGCTTCGACGATGGACATGAAGCGGTCGGTGTACGTGATCATGGTGTGCCCGGGGGTGCACCAGGTCGCCTTGATGCCGTACTTCTCGAACAGCGCGAGCAGCCGCGGCACACCCACTTCGGCCCCGAACTCGCCGCGTGACAGGTAGCTCGGGCTGGACAGCCCGAACGTTCCCATCCACACGCTGTGCGCGTCGAAGTCGGCACCAATACTAATTGCTAGGGTCTTTCCCTCTGGGAGATGAAGACTCATGAGATAATCCTCCTTGTTTGTTTCTTGATTAGATGGCCAGAGAACCGCCGTCGATGACCAGATCGGTCCCGGTGACGTACTGGGAATCGTCGGATGCCAGATAGAGGCAGCCGAGCGCGATTTCGATTGGCTCGCCCCCGCGGCCCATTGGTGTTCCCGCGAGGACCTTGGCGGTTGCCTCCGCGGGCTGGCGCAATGCCAAAGGCGTACGGATCCAACCCGGAATCATCGAATTGACCCGGATGCCCTCTCGCGCATAGGTGACCGCCGCGTTGCGCGTGAGTCCGCGCACGGCGCCTTTGGCGGCGTTGTAGCCGGTGGCACCGGTGGTGCCCACCGCGCCCCACTTCGACGAGAAGTTGATGACCGATCCCTTGCCGCGGGCGCGCATCGCGGGAATGAAGGTACGCATGCCCAGGAAGACGCCCGTCTGGTCGACCCGGATGATGCGCTCCCATTCCTCGCGGGACAGATCCGCGATTGCGTCGTAGCTGATCACACCGGCGGCGTTGACCAGCACGTCGATGCGGCCGTACCGGCCCAGCACATGGTCGCGCAGGCGTTCCCACGACTCCTCGCTGCCGACATCGAGAAACTGCTGGTCGATGTAGATGGAACCCGGGCGCCCGTATTCGGCGATATCGCCGGCCACCACCCACGCACCCTCGTCCGCGAATACCCGCGCGACCTCGTATCCGATTCCCATGGCCGCACCGGTGACCACGGCGACCTTCCCGTCAAGCTTCTTCATTGTCCGTTCCCTTATGTATTGATTGCCTGTTGATGCTTAGGCGGCGAGATACCCGCCGTCGACGGGCAGTTCGACGCCGGTGATGTACGACGCCTCGTCCGAGGCGAGGAAGACCGCCGCCCAGCCGACCTCGGACGGCACCGCCTGCCGCCCCATGGGTGTGGCATCCACAAACATCGCGTTCATGGCGTCCGGCTGCGCCTGCGTCATCGGGGTGATGATCGATCCGGGCAGGATCGCGTTGGCCCGCACACCGTCACGGGCGTACGTCACCGCGGCGTTCTTGGTGAGAAGTATGACGCCCGCCTTGGCCGCGTGATAAGCCACATTGCCCGCAATGGATACGGCCCCGCAGATCGACGACGTGTTGATGACCGACCCGCCCCCGGCCGCGATCATCCCCGGGATGACCGTCTTCATGCCCAGGAACACCCCGGTCTGGTCCACGGCCACGACCTGCTCCCACTCCTCGATGGTGCAGTCCAACAGGTTGCTTCCAAGGGAGATTCCCGCGTTGTTGACAAGTACGGTTGGCGGTCCGAAGCGCTGCGTGACGTCGGCCACCACTTCCCGCCAGCGGGCCTCGTCGGTCACGTCCAACACCTCGCACGCGGCGTATGTGCCGGATTCGAACGCGAAGACATCGCACCCGATGACCGTCGCCCCCTCGGCCGCCATCGCCTCACCGATGCCTCGCCCTATCCCCCGCGAGGCCCCCGTGACGATGGCCACTTTTCCCTGCAGTCTGTCCATGTTTGTGCTCCTGTCCGTTGAGCTGTGGAACCAGGCTATGGCAGCGGCAAGGGGGCCCGAATCGTCAGAACTACGTATTTTCCGGGCGCGGGTTATAGAACAGCCCGGCTGCGGCCGGCTTCGATCCACGGCGGGGTGATGAAGTTGCCGTCCGCGTACGGCCCCGGGCTGAGGATGCGGTGTTGCCCGTCCTGGATCTGGAACACCAGGTGGGCCTGCGCGAGCGACAGATCGACGGCCTTACCCGGGTACGACAAGGCGGTTTGCGTCTCGTTGCCGAAGTAGTAGACGCCGTTGACACCGCGGTGGGTCAGGTGTCGCAGTTCGTCCACCACCGCGAAGGGATCCTTTGGGTTGCGTGCCAGCCGCCAGGCCTGTGCGATGAGGCCGACCCTGTCGTACGAAATCCCGGCGTGTGAGCGCCCCGGCGCCATCCCGAACCGGTTGAAATACTTCTCCGCGAAGGCCTGGGCGTGTTGGTCCGAGTAGGTACCGGTCACCGTGGCCCACAACACCCCGTTGGCCTCCGGCCCCATCAGGTGGCGGAACTCCGGCACGCTCGGCGCATATCGGCAATACAACAGCGTCTGGCACGGATTCTTCATGAACGTTTGAAGGAATTCGACCACGCCGTCCACAAAGAAGTAGTCCACCAGGACCGCGGCGGGCTCGCTGGCGCGCAGCTGGGTGGCAAGCTGGGTTGCACTCCCGGTCCGGGTCAGATCGACGCCCACAACCTCGAGGTCCCAGCCCTGGCGCTCCGCGATCTGCCCCGCTCGCGCCACCCCGAGATCCGCATCGGTCCACAGGGCGCGCGTCACCACCAGCCGCCGCGACGACGGGCGCCACAGGCCCCGGTCGCGCAGCCTGGTCATCATCTCGACGAACCGCGGGGCGTACGTCGAATCGCCCGGACACACCTGGAACACCGACGCGTAGCGGCGGGGGTCGTCGCGGACGCGATCGGCCACGGAATCCATGGTCGCGGCATGAAGGTACGGGATCCCGGTGCCGGCGACGAACTCCTGCATCGCATCCTGTTGCGTGTGGTAGCTGGCGAACAGGGCATCCACGTTGCGTGCCGCCAGCGTCTCGAACGCCCCGCGAACCTGCGCGGCGTTGAGGACATCGACGCCGATGACATCCAGATCGACCTTCCGGCCGTCGATACCGCCGCGCTCGTTCACCTCATCGACGGCCAGTTGGGTTGCCTGGACCATTTCGACGCCGTCCGACGCCGCGGAGCCCAGCAGGGGGAACACCGCTCCGATCGTCAGCGGCGCGAGCATGGGGCGGCCTCCCGCCACGTGCCGGGGCCGGCGGGGCGTCAGTGAGCGGCCCAGCATGATCAGGCTCAGCGCCTCATCACGGTTGCCGGGAAAGGGCAGCCGGATGATACCGCGGTCGAATGCCACCACGGCCGCAGCCGTCCGGTTCGGGACCGCGAGCTTGCGCATGAGCTGGTTCACGTGAGTGGTCACGGTACGCAAGGACAACGTCAACTGCTCGGCGATGGCGTCGTTGGACTGCCCCAGGGCGATGAGAGTGAGCACGTCGAGTTCTCGTACCGTGATACCGAACGGGAGGCTCTCCGGCCACGACCCCATGACGTAGGCGGTGTTCTGGCCGAGACCGGCCGCCCTCGACGGGGAGACCTGGACGTGGCAAGCCGCCCTGGTCCCGGCCGGGAGCCAGAGAAAGGTCGCATGCGACGTGCCATTGGCCACGAGCCGCCCAACCAGTGTGAGCAACTCTTCGGGGAGATCGGTTCGGTTCCCGTCCTCCAGTGAGACCACGGCTCCGCGCTCGTCGACCTCCGCGAAAAATGGTAGGGAGAGCGCCCTCATACGTGGCAAGTATATGTTATGTCGAGCGCGCGAACCAAGAGGCCAAGTCATGACGATTGGGACGCGGCCGTAGCGGCGCGTTTCTTCTGCCGTGACCGCTGCACCATGCCCGTGACGCTGGGCAGTGTGATGGCGATCACCAGGACCCCCGCCTGCACGAGTTGCTGGATGGCGGTCGGAACCCCGAGGGAGAGCACCATCTGTGCCAGCAGCGACATGAAAACCGCCCCGCCGAAGCTGGCGACCAGGCTGCCGCGACCCCCCGTCAGTGGCGTGCCACCGATGACCACGGCCGCGATCGACGCCATCAGGTAAGTGCCGCCCGTACTCAACCGTGAATCACCGATGTAACCGGCAATGAGAGTTCCGGCCAGGGCGTAGCACAACCCGGCGGCCACGTAGGCGAGCATGACGTACCGGCCTGTCGCGATGCCCGATGCCCGGGCGGCGGGCGCGGACGAACCGACCGCGGTGAAACGCCGGCCGGCCGCGGTCTTCTTGACGAAGACAACGGCGATCACCGTGGCGACGATGCCGACCACAAGGATTGCCGACACGCCGAACACCTTGCTGCGGCCCACCTCGTTCAGTGCCTGCGAAACGTGGATCGGTGAGAAGTGGCTGATGGCCTTGGCGACTCCGAGGTACAGCCCGTTCGCCGCCAGGGTCGCCACCAGGGGTGTCAGGTTCAGCAGCACCACCAGGGCCCCGTTCAGCGCCCCGATGGCCAGGCCGACCGCCATCGTCACGAGCATCGCGGGGACGAGGTCCCATCCGGCGTGCGTGAGGTAGGCGACGACCATGCCACTGGCGAGCAGCGCGCCCACGACCGAGAAGTCGATGCCGCGCTGCATGATGACAAGTGTTTGGCCGATGGTCACAATGGCGAGCATCCCGATGTACGGGGAGCTGGTCGCCAAGCCCCTGATGGAGGCCTCTCCGGGAGTCAGCACCAGCATGAGCCCGTAGACGATGACCACCCCGAGCCAGACCCATCCGTACGCCGAGAAGGACACTCGCAGCCCGGCCACCCGTCCGGGTTGACGACCACGCCGGGTTTCACTGTCGACCATGTCAGCCCCTTTCACGCTCTGCGCTGCCGTACGATGCCGTACATGAGCACAGCCATCATCGTGACCACGGCGAGGAAGATGTCTTGCCAAGCGTCGTTGATGCCAAGGAATGCCGTGACGCCGCGGACCTGGGTGAGCAGGACGGCGGCCCCGAGACCCGCCAGGAAGCCGCCGCGGCCGCCGAACAGGCTGACGCCGGCAACCACCGCGGCCGATACGGCGAGCAGTGTGTACGGGGCGCCGGCCACCGGGTCGCCCGTACCGACACGGCCGAGGAGCAGCAACCCGGCGACGCCGGCGGTGAGCGAACAACCCACGTGTGCGAGCAGGGCCGTTCTCGACGCGGAGATGCCGAGCGTGGCCGCCATGACCGGATCGTTGCCCGCGGCGAGGAGCCGCTTGCTGGCCTTGGAGCGGGCCTTCCAGACCTCGAAGACCACAACGACCACACCCGCAACGACCAGCGCGACCGGAATGAGGCCGAACCGCTTGGACAAGACCTCATAGGTGCCCGAGGCGACTCGCCCCGCCGAGATGGGACGCAGCAGCAGGGCGAACGCCTCGAGCACCGTCCAGGTGACGAATGTCGCCAGCATCGGGTGTACGCCGAGCCGGTCGATGAGCGCCCAGTTGGCCACCCCGGTCGCCAGACAAAGAGCCAGGATGAGCGTCCAGCCGAGGATGTGATAGCCCACCGGGACGCCGTCGATGACATAGAACGATGCGACCACAATTGTCAGGCTCATGAGCGGGCCGACGGACAGGTCGATGCTTCCCCTCATCATGACGAGACTCTGGGCGACGGTCACCGTCGCCAGGATTCCCGCGAACTGCAGGACGGTCTTGATGTTGATCTCGGAGAAGTACGTGGGGTTGCGCATCTGGGTGAGCAGCGCCAGGCCCACGATCAGGACGAGCAACACCGGCACCGGCGTCCACTCATGATCGAGAACCCGCACCCATGCCGACGGCCGCCGCCTCTTGTGCTCCCGGAGGGACTCGGCGCGCAGGACCGCGTTGGTGATGCGTTCCTCCGACAGGCCGTCGCTTTCCAAGGCCGTGGTGAGCGTTCCCCGGGTCACGACGTGCACCCGGTCGCAGATGCCCGCTAGTTCACTGTTATCCGACGAGAGGACGACAACACTCGTACCTTGGGCGGCGATCTGCCGCAGGTGGCCGTAGATCTCCGCCTTCGCGCCGACATCGACACCCTGCGTCGGCTGGTCGGCGATGAGCACCTTGGGTGCCGTCAGGAGCGCCCCGGCGATGACCACCTTCTGCTGGTTCCCGCCCGACAACGACGAGATCGGATCGTCGGGCGAACCCAGTTTGACTTCGTACTTCTCCAGCGCCGCCGTTGAGGCATTCTCCTCGTCGGGCCGGGAAACGAAACCACCCCGGGCGAACCGGTCGATGGCCCGCAGGGTGGAGTTGAAGCGGATCGACAGCTCGGAGAAAATGGATTCCTCGCGCCGGTCGGCGGACACGTAGACGATCCCGTTCTTGACGGCCGATCTGCTCGACCGCACGCTTACCTCCCGGCCGGCGACCTCGACCGACCCGCTGGACTTCTCAAGCCCCGCGATGGCCCGCGCGATCTCCGCCTGCCCATTGCCGTCGATGCCGGCGAACCCGACGATCTCGCCCGGCCGTACCGAGAAATTGACATCCGAGAAGACCGCGCCGGAGAAGTCACGCACGTTGAGGTTCGGTTCGAGCCCGTCGAACGCCGACGGGCCGGGCTTGTCCGGGTACGTCGAATCGAGCCGGCGCCCGATGATGAGGCTGATGATTTCCGCCTCGCTGAGTTCGCCGGTGGGGTAGGTTCCCACGCTGCTGCCATCACGCAGTACGGTGACGCGCTCGGAGATCTGTTGGATTTCGCCGATGCGGTGCGAGATATAGGTCACCGCGGTACCTGAGGCCGCCAACTCCCGGACGGCCGCGAACAATCTGTCGACCCCGTCACCGCCCAAGTGCTCGGACGGTTCATCCAGGATGAGCACCCTCGGCTTCATGTAGATGGCCCGGGAGATCTCCAGGATGAACTTCTGCTCCGGGTTGAGGGACGCGACTCGTACCCGGGGGTCGATGTCAGGCCGGTCATCCCACGCGTTCAGGCACTTCCGGGCCCATTCGGCGTGGTTCCCGATCTGCCCGCGGTCCTTCGCTGTCAGACTGAAGAGCAGGTTGTCGGCCACGGTCAGTTCGGGGAAGAGGGCCGGGATCTGCCGTACGATCGTCAAACCCATCTCCCGGCACATCGTGGGATCCGCGCGCATTTCGCGCCCATCGATCCACACGGCACCAAAGTCCGGTTTCAGGGCTCCGGAGGCGACCGCCATCAGGGTCGACTTCCCGGCCCCGTTTTCGCCGATGAGACCGTGAATCTCTCCCGCACGCACGTCGAAGGACACACCCTTCAGTGCGCGCACGACCCCGAACGACTTGCTCACATCGGTCAGCCGGAGCCTGGGGCTGTTTGTCCCGGACGTATCCTCGCGGTTCGTCATCGCTCCTCTTTCAGTTGACGTACCGTATTTTTCGACCTGTCATCCGATTGCCGCTCGAAGTTCGTCGTCGGACAAACCGCTGAACATGTCCGTGTCGTCCGGCAGATCCGTGCGACAGGCCGGCGGATACAGGCCTGTTGTGGTGTCGATCAGCCGGGGCAGGGTGATGTTCAGCGGCTCGTTCCAGGCAATGTTGTTGTAGTCGGCCAGGCCGCGACGCAGGGCCGCGCGAACGATCTGGGTCCCGCCGGCCCATTCGGCGAACTGCTGGTCCGTGCCGGCATTCTTGTTGTTCCACCAGTTGCAGTAGACAGAGTTCTGGCCGGCCGCGAGGGCGAGTGCCGGGAGGGGCTTGCCGGCCGATTTGAAGGCACCCAGCGCGGCCTGTGCCACCACGCCGTAGTCACTGAGTATGGCGGAGATCGAGCCGTACTGCGTGATCAGCCCGCTGACAACCTGCTCGGCCTTCTGCGGGTTGTAGTCCGTGACGATGTCACCGCCGCCTTGCAGCGTGATCTTGGAGTTGGTGAAGATCTCGCTGGCGCCACGATACATGGCGGCACAGGACGTGCATCCCGTGGTGCCGCCGAGTACGATCGCGTTGCCCCCGTCGGGAACGTTGTCCAGAACCCACTGCGACATGAGTCTGCCGTAGCTATGGGTGTCGGCGATCACCGCGTCCGAGAAATCGACGCCGGCTTTGCCGTTCATCGGGTTGAAGTACGAAATGACCGTCACACCCGCGGTCATCGCGTCACGGAACGCCGGCAGAATCGCGTCGCCGGTGTCGGGCAGACTGACGATGATGTTGACTCCCTGGGCGGCGAGCGAGGTGATGTCGGACGACGCCTTCTGGTTGTCCCCCCCGCCATCGGTGTGGGTCACGAAGGTGATATTGGGGCACTTGGCCGCTTCCTGCTGGAACACGCCGTAGACAACCTTCCGCCAGGTGTTGTTGCCGTTCCCGTCGGCCAGGGCCACCTTGAGCGGCTTGTCACCGCACAACTTGGTGATGTCCCAGTCCGCGTTGTCCCAGATGGTTGGCTGGGCGTCACTGGCAGTGGTCGATGTTGTCTGTGCCGCTGTGGTGGGGCCGGTCGACCCACCGGGAGTCCCGGGCGCGCAAGCGCTGAGAGCCAAGACCAGCACGCCGATGATGCCGGCGGCCGTGACATTGCGCCGGGTGCCACCCGGTTTGGTTGTTGGTCTGCGTGCTGCCGGATTTCCTTGCAATTTGTTCATTGATGTGGCTCCTATCCACTGGTCCTGATGAGTGGGACCCAGACTACGACAACGGCCACACCGCCCGAATCGTCAGAACTACGTATTTTTCCCACGGGGGCGACCCGCGGACCGAACCCGCGGACCGCCGCGCGAAAGGGCCTCCTGTAAGCTGTCAACTGACACCAGACGAAACGGAGGGGACATGGGGTTGACCAGTACGCGAGCACCGGTGACAAAGTGGAGCATGGCTGACGAGATCCGTCGGCAGTTGCGCCGGCTGGTCATAAGTTCACTGGCCTGTGCGGCAGCGGCGGCCGCGTGTTTGATCATTGGTACGATCGCGGACAACGCCGCACTCGACCAACTCAACAAGGGGCACCATCTCGGGCGGACCAACACACCGACACCCATTACGCCGAGCCTGACGAACGGATGGCCGGTACCGGGCTTCCTCGACTCCACGGTGGAAGGATCGATGTACCTTCACGAAGGCCGTACCTATGTGTTGGCAGGGAGTTCCTACTTCATGGACGCCACCGCCACAGTGTCCATCACCTCGGCCACCGGCACCAAGGTCCCACTGGTTCCCGCCACTGGCAATGTCCGCAGCATGTCCGTAATCGGCACGTTCTCGGTGCCCGAGTCCGGTGAATATCAGTTGTCGGTCTCCAGCCGGGCTATCTACATCAGTTGCTCTGTGTACGACGACTCCATCCGGGGGTACGACGCCGCCGCGGCGGTCCTTCTGCCCAGCGGTTTGGTGATCCTTGGCGTTGCTTTCGTACTATTCCTCGCCTGGGGAGTCAAGAAGGAACAATGGCGCCGTGACCAGCAGGCCGCGGCGGACATGGCCAAGATCTGGGTGCCACCCGAGGACTGAACCTGCGCCATGCACGGGGCCCTGACGCCGTCAAGCCGCTCTCAGTCCAGTATCTCCCCGGTGGTCAGGTTGATTGCTTCTGGTTTCGTACGTACGGCTGCCGCCACCGCCTCCGCCAGCACCGGGCCGAACCCTGGTACCTGCGCTATCTCCTCCGCGCTTGCCGCGCGGAGCTTCTTCAGGGAGCCGAAGGCGCGCAACAGCGCCTTCCGCCGTACCTCGCCCAGACCCGGCACGTTGTCCAGCAGCGACTCCACCATCGAACGCGAGCGCTTCTTGCGGTGGTACGAGATGGCGAAACGGTGCGCCTCATCCCGTACCTGCTGCAACAGATATAGCGCGGCCGACGTGCGCGGCAGGATCACCGGGTAATCCTCGCCCGGCAGCCACACCTCCTCCAGCCGCTTCGCCAAACCGCACACCGGCACCGACGCGAAACCCATCTCGTCCAGCACCTCGCGCGCCACCCTCGCCTGCGCCGCGGCACCGTCGACGACGACCAGACCGGGAAGGTACGAGAAACGCCTCGCGGCCCGCGTCGTCGCATCCACCAAACCAGAATGCGCGTCCTCAGCCGCCAACTCCGCCTGGTCCGCGGCCAGCCGGGCGAAACGCCTGGTCAGGACCTCCCTCATGGCGCCAACATCGTTCGACTCCACCGTGGTGATCGCGAAATGCCGGTAATCGGACTTGCGGGCCAGGCCGTCCTCGAAGACCACCATGGAGGCCACCGTGTTCGTACCCTGGATGTGCGATATGTCATAACACTCGATGCGCAGCGGGATCTCCGCCAGATCCAGCGCCGACGCCAGGTCGTCCAAGGCCTGATTGCGCGTTGTCAGGTCGGAGGCGCGCCGGGTCTTGTGAAGCGCCAGCGTCTGGGCGGCGTTGCGCCCAGCCGTCGCCATGAGCTCCTTCTTCGCACCCCGCTGCGGTACCCGGATCCGCACCCGGCTCCCCCGCCCCTCGCCCAACAACTCCTCAAAGGTCTGCGCCGACTCCGGCAACACCGGTACCAGGATCTCCGGCGGGATCATCCGCCGCCGCTCCTCCGGCTCACCCTCCACCTGGGCGTACAGCTGCAACAAGAACGCCTCCACCAGAAGCGGCAGATCATCACCGTCCAGGTCTTCCGCGCCCGCGCTCTCGTCCCACGCCGTACCCCGGTCCGCAACCCAGCCGCGCTCGGCGAGGATGCGCCCGGACCGTACGTGGAACACCTGTACCGCCACCTCCAGCCGGTCCAGCGCGACGCCGACGAGGTCCACATCCGTACCGTCGTCCAGTACCACCGCGTTGCGGTCCATCACCCGCCGCAGCGCCTCGGCCTTGTCGCGAAACGCCGCGGCCTTCTCGTACTCCTGCGCCCCCGCGCAGTCACGCATCTGCGACTCCAGTTTCCGTACGAACCCGCCCGCCCGGCCCGCGATCACCTGGCAGAAGTCCGCCGCGACCGCGCGGTGCTCCTCCGCCGACACCCGCCCCACGCACGGCGCACAACACTTGTCGATGTAACCCAGCAGGCACGGCCGCCCCGACGCCTTCGCCGACCGGAAAACCCCCGACGAACACGACCGCATGGGAAACAGGCCCAGCAAAGTGTCGATCGAATCGCGGATGGCCCACGCCTCCGCGTACGGCCCGAAATACCGCCAACCCTTCTTCTTCGCCCCGCGCCCAACGAACACCCGCGGGAACTCCTCCGACCAGGTCACGCACAACCACGGGTACGTCTTGTCGTCGCGATACTTCACGTTGAACCGCGGCTCGAACTGCTTGATCCAGGTGTATTCCAGCTGCAGCGCCTCCAGTTCTTTGCGCACCACCGTCCACTCCACGCGCGCCGCCGTGCGCACCATGGCCCGGGTGCGCGGGTGCAGATGATACGGATCTTGGAAGTACGACACCAGCCGCGCCCGCAGAGAATTGGCCTTGCCCACGTACAGGACCCGGCCCGCCTCGTCCGAGAACCGGTACACGCCCGGCTCCGCCGGAATCGTGTTGGTCGCCGGGCGCCAAGTCGCGGGATCGGGCATCTACGACCCCTCCCACCCGGGCAGGACCCGCCGCAGAAACGCCCCGGTGTACGAATCCGCCCGCCCCGCGACTTCCTCCGGCGTACCCTCGGCGACAACCAGACCACCGCGCGACCCGCCTTCGGGACCCAGGTCGATCACCCAGTCGGCCACCTTGATGACGTCCAGGTTGTGCTCGATGACGACCACGGTGTTGCCCTGCTCGACCAGCCGGTCCAGCACGCCCAGCAGCTTGCGGATATCGTCGAAATGCAGCCCGGTCGTCGGCTCGTCCAAAACGTACATTGTCCGCCCCGTCGAGCGTTTCTGCAGCTCGGAGGCCAGTTTCACCCGCTGCGCCTCGCCGCCGGACAAGGTCGTCGCCGCCTGGCCCAGGCGTACGTAACCCAGACCCACCTCCACCAAAGTGTTCAGGTGCCGCGCGATCGCGGGAATGGCGGCGAAGAACTCGGCGGCCTGCTCGATGGGCATGTCCAGTACCTCGGCCACGGTCTTGCCCTTGTAATGCACCTCGAGCGTCTCCCGGTTGTAGCGCGCCCCGTGGCACACCTCGCACGGCACGTAAACGTCCGGCAGGAAGTTCATCTCGATCCGGATCGTACCGTCGCCCTGGCAGTTGTCGCACCGCCCGCCCTTGACGTTGAAGGAGAACCGGCCCGGCAGGTAACCCCGTACCTTCGCCTCGGTCGTCTGCGAGAACAAGGTACGGATCTTGTCGAAAACACCCGTGTACGTCGCGGGGTTCGACCGGGGCGTGCGCCCGATCGGCGACTGGTCGACGTGGATGACCTTGTCGACATCCTCGGCCCCCTCGAGCCGCCGGTGGCGCCCGGGGATCGCCTTCGTGGAGTAGATCCGTTTCGCCAGGGCCTGGTACAGGATCGAGTTGACCAAAGAAGACTTGCCCGACCCGGACACCCCGGTGACGGCGATGAACAGCCCGAGCGGGAAATCGACGTCGACCTCGCGCAGGTTGTGCTCGCTGGCGCCGATGACGGACACCTTGCGCGTGGTACGGGGCCGGCGGGCCAGCGGTACGGGGATCGAGCGGCGCCCCGACAGGTAGGCGCCCGTCATGGAGTCCTGGCTGGCGACCAGCTCGGACACCGGACCCGACACGACGACCTGCCCCCCGTGTTCCCCGGCGCCCGGGCCGATGTCGACGACCCAGTCGGCGGTACGGATGGTGTCCTCGTCGTGCTCCACCACGATGAGGGTGTTCCCCAGGTCGCGCAGGTGCAGCAGGGTCTCGATGAGCCGGTGGTTGTCGCGCTGGTGCAGGCCGATGCTGGGTTCGTCGAGCACGTACAGCACCCCCATCAGCCCCGACCCGATCTGCGTGGCCAGCCGGATGCGCTGGGCCTCGCCGCCGGACAGCGTACCGGCCGGGCGCGACAAGGTCAGGTAGTCCAAACCGACGTTGACAAGGAAGTTCAGGCGGGTACGGATCTCCTTCAGCACCCGCGCCGAAATCGTCTTGTCCCGCTCGGACAGATCCAGTGAATCCACGTACGCCAGGCAGTCGTCGATGCTGCACGACGTGACCTCGTCGATGTTCTTGCCCCCCACCTTCACGGCCAGCGACGCCGGCTTCAGCCGTGCCCCGCCACAGTCGGAACAAGGGATTTCACGCATGAACGCCGCGTAGCGCTCCCGCGCGGTGTCGGTCTCGGCCTCGTCGTGGCGGCGGCGGATGTACGGGATGACCCCCTCGTACTTCGTCGAAAACGTCCGCACCCGCCCGAACCGGTTGCGGTGGGAGACGTAAACCGGGTCGCCGGCGCCGTACAGGATCAGGTGCCGCACGCCGTCCTCCAGGTCCGCCCACGGCGTGGTCATGGAGAAGCCCTCCGCGTCGGCCAGCGACGACAAGACGTGCTGGTAGTAGCGCGCGACGGTCGGGGTGGACCACACCGCGATGGCGTTGCGGGCCAGGCTCAGCCCCTCATCCGGTACGGCGAGCGCCGGGTCGACCTCCATGGTCGTACCAAGACCCGAGCAGGCCGGGCACGCGCCCCACGGGCCGTTGAAGGAGAACTGCCGCGGCTCGAGCTCGTCGATGGAGATGTCGTGGCCGTTCGGACAAGCCATCTTCTCCGAGTAGCGGCGCAACCGGGTGGGCGACTTGGCGGGTTCGTCCACGAAGTCCACCGCCACCACCCCCTGAGCCAGCCGCAGCGCGGTCTCGACCGAGTCGGCCAGGCGCTGCCGGGCGTCCGGCTTGGCGGCCAGGCGGTCCACGACCACATCGATGTCGTGTTTCTTCTGCTTGTCGAGTACGGGGGGGTCGGTCAGCGGGTAGACCTGGCCGTCGACGAGCACCCGCGCGTAGCCCTCACTGGCCAGATCGGCGAACACGTCCCGGTACTCGCCCTTGCGGCCGGTGGCGATCGGGGCGAGGATCTGGAACCGCGTACCTTCTTCCAGCCCCAGCAGCCGGTCCACGATCTGTTGCGCGGACTGGCGGGAGATGGGCTGGCCGCAGTCGGGGCAGTGCGGCACGCCGATCCGGGCGAACAGCAATCGCAGGTAGTCGTAGATCTCGGTGATGGTGCCGACGGTCGAGCGCGGGTTGCGGGACGTGGACTTCTGGTCGATGGAGACGGCCGGCGACAGGCCCTCGATGAAGTCGACATCCGGCTTGTCCATCTGGCCGATGAACATCCGGGCGTACGCGGAGAGCGACTCGACGTACCGGCGCTGCCCCTCCGCAAAGATCGTGTCGAAGGCCAGCGAGGACTTGCCGGACCCGGACAGGCCCGTGAAAACGATCAACGCATCTCGCGGCAGATCCAGCGAGATGTTCGCCAAGTTGTGTTCGCGGGCGCCCTTGATGACCAGTCGATTCTGCACCAGCCCATCTTAGACGCATTGCTCTTGGGGGGTGGCGGCGGGGGGCGGGTCGCACGTGCTAGGTTAGTGGCGTGAGGATGAACCGTCCTGTAATCGATTCGCCTGAGGACTGGCGTCTGGCGATGACCACAGCGACACAACGCTTGTTGGGGGACACCATTGCGCTGGCCGACGTGGACTGGCAAGCGCCCACGTTGCTTCCCGGCTGGTCCCGCGCGCACGTCGCCACCCACCTGGCGCACCACGGACAGGCGCTGGCGGCGATGGCCGGGCAGATCGCCCGTACGCGCCAGCCGGTCACCTGGGATGTCGAACAGCCCGACTCCGAGCTTCACGCCGGCGCCCGCCGTCCCGCGCTGGCGCTGCAGGAGGCGCTGGACCAGTGCTCCGCGGCGGTGGCCACCGCGTTCGACGCGATGGACGAGGCGGCGTGGGCGGTCACCGTACAGACTTCGCAAGGCGCCTTGCCCGCCTCGGTACTGGTCCTTGACTGCCTCAACGAAACCGTCATCCACCACGTCGACCTGCGGCTCGGCTTCGACTTCGCGGACATCGACCCGTCCCTGACCCGCTCACTGCTGCAGTGGAACCTGTTCCGTGCCCAACCCCGGTTCGCCCGTGTCAGCCTGGAAGTCACCACGGACGAGGGATTGCACACAAAGGTCGGCCACGGCCCGGCCGTCACCGTACGCGGAAACGAAACCAACATCCTGGGCTGGCTGACGGGCAGAAAGGACCCCTCGGCGGTCCTGGGTGCCGAGGAACTTGACCTCTCGGGCCCGGCCTGATCACCCCTCGGGCTGAGACGGGCCCCGTGCCGAGCGGAGCAGGCTGGCCACGGTCGTGATTCCCAGGGTCGCGATGATCACGACCAGGGACAGCCACAGCGGTACCTCCCAGTCGACCAGGTGGTAGTGGTGCAGAGCGTGCAAGACCAGTTTCACGCCGATGAAGGCCAGTACGACGGACAGCCCCAGCGACAGGTACACCAGACGGTTGAGCAGCCCCCCGATGAGGAAGTACAGCTGTCGCAGCCCCATGAGCGCGAAAACGTTGGCGGTGAAGACCAGGTACGGCTGCTGGGTCAACCCGTAGATCGCCGGAATGGAATCGAGGGCGAAGAGCAGATCCGTACTTCCCAAAGCCACGATCACCATGAACATCGGCGTCATCATGCGTTTGCCGTCCAGGCGGACGCGCAGCTTCGTACCGTGGAAATCTTCCGAGAAATGGAACCGCTTCTTCACCCAGCGCATCGCCAGGTTGTCCGGCTCCTCCTCCTCGCCCTCGGAACTCATGTAGTCGCGGACCAGGCCGACGGCCGTGTAGACCAGGAACGCGCCGAACAGGAAGAAGACCCACGCGAACTGGGCGATGACCGCCGCGCCGAGGGCGATGAACACCCCGCGCAGGACGAGCGCCAGAATGATGCCAACCATCAACGCGTATTGCTGCAGCGCGCGCGGTACCTTCATCTTCGTCATGATGATCAAGAAGATGAACAGGTTGTCGATGGACAGGGAGTATTCGGTCAGCCAGCCGGCGACGAACTCCCCCGCGAACCGGCTCCCCCAGTGCACCCCGACGAAGACCGCGAACAGCAGCGCCAGACCCACATAGACGCTGATCGCTATGGTACATTCCGCAGTCGATGGTTCGTGCGGCCGGCGCCCGATGACGAAAACGTCGAATATCAGAACCGCCACCAAGACCACCAGGGTAACACCCCAGGTGATATCGCCAACGTGCATGCATGCCCTTCCGGAACCGACCCAAAGACCCAGTTTACCGCGTGTTGGCGCTATTTCATTCCTTCGACCATCGAGCGGTACTCCTTCTTCAGGTCCGCCACCTCG
>Ga0209628_10000812_pt1 | contig 19563 bp, 10 predicted proteins | sample TergutCu122P4_FD_187285 | JGI IMG/M metagenome (GOLD analysis project Ga0209628, IMG submission 187285) | Cubitermes ugandensis P4 segment gut microbial communities from Kakamega Forest, Kenya - Cu122 P4 (SPAdes) (version 2) | ecosystem: Host-associated > Arthropoda: Insects > Digestive system...
GGAAAAGGAAGTTTTAAGTGAGATTTGAGGTTCACGTGGTGGTGACTACAAAGAATACAATTGTCTGAGCTATGACTTCATACAGTCTCTATTTGTACATAATAATAATACACCCACCCATAATTATTTGTCATTGCCATCAAAACTGGAAGTTCAAGTTGAAACCATGCTGTCATGTTACTATCTATCACGAACATACAAGAAGATTCTGCGCGCGCACACACACACGTGCACGCGCACGCGCGCACACACGCACACGCACACACACACACACACACACACACACACACACACACACACACACACACACAGACAATTTGCACTGCTAGACATTTGTTATATTAATTTGTGCCTGTTACAACACTGTAGAACATTCTGAAGGATTCTGTGCCCTTCTAACAGAGTAAATAAAGGTAAAATCTCATTTAAAATTGAACTATATAATAAGAATAAACTGAAAGCACCACACAATTACATTTGGGGTGGGGAAACACCACAATGCTATGGGCAAATGAGTGTGAAATGTTAAGATGTACTGACCAGAATTAACCCTTAGTTTACTGACTCTGTACAAAAGGTACCCAGGCATGATCTTTTCTTGAACAATTCTCGCGTGGAAGGTGCTCTATTTGTCCAACAGCTATGGACAGTAAAACAGACTAGAAATGTTGCCAGCGCTTAGAATGGGTGTGCAAGGACCACTCTATCATGGCAATCCAAATAACATGTGACAGTTGCAAGGAACAATCATATTAGAGACACACTGCATTCACATTTATATTCTAAAATAAATTTTCTTGCCCTCAAATATTTTATGAATTTCACTCTATACAGCTGCATGAGAAATGAATATTCTGAATAAAAGCAACATTTTGACTTCAGTTCAGTCTATAAATAGAACCTTGAAAATAAAAAGTTCAGAAAATCATTTTAAAAATATGGGTACAAAATGTACCCAGTCCAGTAAAAGTAGGAAGTTTTTTGGCTCCGTAATCCAAGGGTTAACAAAAACAGCAAGCAACTCACCGACCGAATATCTTCTTGATGCCCTTATTCTTGCCAACCTGGAATGAAGGACTTGGCTGTGGTGAAAGTCCAATGGAATCTGTTGTTTCGTCTACTTCTTCTTCCGCCAAAACCTCCGTCGATGGAGATGACATCACATCCTCAATTACCACCCGCTCTGCATCAGCTTCAGATCGTTGAAAAGAACAACATTACAGACACATTTTTTGCAAAAAAAAAAAGCTTACTTAAGTCAACAAACATTAAAAGCCTCTGATTTATGGTCCACGATAACAGAGATTCATAGTTGATGAAACGAATAACAAAACACAAACACGGCCATGTCATGCATGTGGTTTGCAGACATGTAACATCTATTTCAGAACAAAAATCTATGCAACAGGAACTTTAATTTCAACACCTACTACATATCATCATTATAAAAATACAATATAAGGAGTTGAGCATAAAATTATGGGACTGAATTTGTGTGTCAATAACATACTAGAGATTTGGTAGGTACACCACAGATATTTAGTTATTTTTGATGTAACACCTGGCACAGGATAGTCACTGTTCCACCCTGTCATGAAGTAAATCAGTGAGGATCAAGACACATATTTGGAAACAAGTGTACATTTTAAAGATATTAAAAACCTAAACATCACAAGTTTTTGCGAAGGGGGATTGCTTACATGTGAGTTGTCCATTTCCCAGTAGTAATTTTATTCTGGGTTCTGCTACCTCTTAGAAGACATCATGTGGTTCAGACAAAAGAATATATATTTCAGAAAATGACAGAAAGAAATCTTGGTACAAGAAAGACGGAACACAAAGAGGTTCAGCAGACCAGGAAACCTGTACTTCTGTAAAGACCTGCTACTGGGGTGGTAACTGATGTTACTGCTGCTACATGACTTCTTCGATATACGGCAGGAAAGTGCGACTTGCATTAAAATAATGTATATGGGGAAGCTTTTCCTTTAAGAATTTAATGTAAGGTATTCACAACAGAAGTGCTGCTGCTCTTGTTGCCAACATAAGAGAAACGACAGAAAGAAAATGGACAGGACTGCAGAGAATGGTGCAGTCACTACACATAAATTTATTCTCTGAACAACACTGAATAATGTGAACGAGTAAATGTAGATAATATTTGCCTGGTTCCTTGGTAAGAAGTTACAAATATAAGTGTATTTGTGGCAATGTAAACAGGGCTGACGTATATTGTAGACCCCCCGTAATAAAATATAAAATCGGACATACAGCTCAAAATTCTGTGAGTACAATGCCAGTAACACGGCAGAGACAGACAATAAGAGAACAGTAGCCATGAAAATTGTCATCTCTTCACTATTTGCCGTCCAGAGTTCCTATTGGCCAAACTGAGACCTATCTCCCTAACTCACAAACTTCTGTATTAGTTGGTAGTTCTTCAACAAATGTCAAAATCCAAAACTAGAGAACCACTCATCACAGCTGTGGTATGATTACCTGCATTATCTAAAAATAATTTTCTTTCTATTTTAAAAATTAAAGTTCCTGAAATTAAAGTTCCAGTAATCCCTATAATTATGCTTGCTGTCTGTCAGATTATTTCTGTATTATTAGCAGAAATATCTTACAGCTTGTATATTAAACATTTCAGTTACAGTTAGTTGTAATGCTGAATATTGTACAACTTTCTGACAACGTACTGAATCAGATTAGCAGGTCACATTTAGTGTTAGTTACACTAATGCTTGCATTTGTGGCACTTACGACCAAGCAGCAATTTTAGCTGTACACACATACATTAACACAGACATGCAACAGCAGATTTAAGCCTTCACAAGTGACACACAGATAGCACCCACAGGAAATGAGTGCATTTAAATTCAAATTCATGCTTTTTTTATTTCAGTGAATTTGCTAAATCTGTACCATGACACTAACATATGGTCTAGTAGCAGCAGAAATCTTTAGATAAAACCGATGGCAACTTAACATGACTTGCAAAGACGATGAACTTTGACTACAAAAATAACATCTGCTCACAGTAAGGAATAGTGCATACACTCCTAAAAGTGATGTGTGAACACTCTTTCTCATTAAAGTGCCGTTATATTGTGTGTTTTCAATTCCAAAAAACAATGTTGTACAAAATGTCTATCACTAAGCATCAAGTCAGTGACAAGTGCATTACATCAAGATTAGGCTATGGGACAATATTCAAGGCTACACAAAACTGGCTCAGTTAACCACTTAAATAAATATTACCATCTATTAACCTTTAAAAGACCTGATCTTGCATATCACATGTAAAAAAAACTCTAAAATTCATTTTATATATTTAGGAAACAAGGAAATTCACAGCATTTTTAAGACATGCTGCATAATCCCTGTTTTATTTCCCACAAAATGCTATTTATTTCATACTTTTATATTTTATCTGTTCAAATAATATATGTTTCACAAGCCATGTGCTAAAATTTAAATACCAACCTCATCAAATAAGGGTTAGGTAGTTTTACACTTCTGTGTTTTCCTGCATTTTTGGAGTGGGGTCAGCCTAAGTCCTGTTGGTACCGCATACTCAAATGGGCATAATATACCAGCCCTGATGATATTTAAGTAAGGCGCACACCATATAAGCAAGAGCTATGAAGAGAATGTGGTTTCCTGTATCAAATATTCTAGAGCAGAAGCAGCCATGCTGTTTCAGTGATGAGTGACATGATCATATATCTGTATATTGTACATGCTGACTGGATGCACTTTTAGTAATAATACTAAATAAGTCCACAAACAGTTTAATCAGTGTAATGCTATAGGGCATGGGCTAACCACTGATCAGTTCTGATCCAGCCAACCAGAATGCTAGTACTTGCCATACTTAACTATTCTTTATTGGTTTCCTAAATTATGTTTGACAACTAATTAAGTTAAAAGTTTTTCCCCCCTTCCTGAAAATTTCAGGTGGGCCACATGTTGGAGACCTCAATTCTAGATGCTTATACGTACATTATGAATTATGTATCATTTACGAGTATTACATAAACATTCTGTAAACATACCTTAAAAAAAGCTCAAAACCTTAATTTCTGCAATTGCATGCTACCTGTAGGACTGCCATTAAAACGGCAAGACACTTACGTACAAGAACCAGACACATACCCAGCATTCTGCGCATAAAACTGCCACACGACATATTTTCTATTAACAAGAAGTTATCAACAGTACTAGCAATATCATAAACCTTCAAATGCTTCCACCTACACTGACAGGTTAGCAGGAGCTTCAAATTACTAATGACATGAATTAGTAATCCTCATACTTGTGCAGTGAATAAAGAAGTCATCTTTTCAATAAAACCAGGCACATTTAACACATTTGCAGCCAGACATTTAAGAAGTCACTTAAATGTCTGGGCTAGCCATATTTGCTGGTTATACTAGAGGAAGAGGTTTAAAATGATAAGCAGAAGTTACTGTTGACTAAAGTTGCACAAATAATAATAATAATAATAATAAAAAAAAAAGATTCTTGGATGTTTCATAATGCATCCACAATAAAACAGCTGCAATCACAAGACATGTCTTTGAGAAATCGATAACTGTTTCAAGCAGTGTGTAATAAAAGTTAGGGCCATGCTTAAAGCATACACAGTGTACTGTAAAATTGGGTAGATCTGGATTTGCTAGTGAATATGTTAATGTGCAATATGTTTAGTGTACTAATAGGCAAATCTTGTGACATAAAATTTTACGCATGTTTTGGAAGAACCGGCTACTTCCATCTTGAAGGACATGCATATCTGGGTTCCTTTTTTTTTTTAACCCTGCCACCGGGTGAAAACCCAATTGCAGTTAATAAATATTATTATTATTATTATTATTATTATTATTTTAAAAATCTAAGTCTGGGGGCCATCTGGAACTTTAGTAAAGGAACAGGGCACCCCCAAATTTGTATCAAATTATGGGGTACAAAGGGCCTGAAGACAAAAAATAAACCAACATTATATCTTCATTTTTGAAAATGCACGGTCCAAAAAACAAAATACAAAGGGCCTGTTTTAAGTCCTAGGTGCATCAGGCTCAGGAGGGCTCAAACCCACTTACTCATCTAAAATCTAAAATCCATCTTCAAGGCAGAAGGTGGAAGCAGCAGGTTGCCCAAGAACAATGGCAATCACCTGCCAGACTTGGTCACAAAAGAGAGGACCAAAGTCCAATACGTGTATAAATGTCTAGATTTGCCCTGCGTAGTACAACTACAGTCTCTGTCTGTATCAAATTATGTCAAGCTAGCGCAAGAACTCTACAATTCTGGTAGCACTCAACTTGAAATGTAGTGCAGTGACACAGGAAGTGAGAGTATCAGATAAATACAACAAGGAGAGGGTGCTGAGGCATGCCTTGCCATACCACATCATGCCATGCAGATGCACAACAACTGTCAGTTATTGGCATTGTCAATTCAGGCGCTGAAAGGTACGACCAGTGGCACACAGGTGCCTCGTAGGTCACCTAAATTGGGTGTGGAGAAACTCTTGTCTGGGCCGGACACCTTAAACCTCGATGCTGGGTGATGTGGATGTTGGAAGGGTAGAAATGAAGAAACTAGCCCTTTACCAAAGGCAACGCCCTTCCTCACGCCAACAGTATTTGCTGTAGGGGTGATACCATCCAGCGGAGAGACGGCTGTACCATTTGTTGTAATTCGCTGACGTGGAAGGCTGCCGTAATGCTCCACCTTACGCCTGTAATTTGCTGGAGGAGTCTGGAAGAAGTACAAAGTATTTTAATAGAGGATAATTATGCACGATAATTCTGTATGTAACATACATACATTCTGTATGTAACATACTTAGTCGAACTAAAATATGACACACGCTTACAGCAGTGGTGTCAATGAAAATAAAAAGATAACTAGAGACATATCATTTTGATACGTGATTACTGTATTTTCCTAGTATGAAACAACTGCCCCCTCCCCCCAACTCCATCTTCACTTCTCAGGAAAATACCTACACAAAATATGTTTACCTTTGTGCGCAACTGCCCTCATTCTGTATATGGGTAAATATAGTACATAAAATTCAAAGCCTTCACAGTGACTGAATGAAATGAAGCATTCCTGGGTGATCATCCATGTCAGCACAGTAAAAAATTATGACTGTTGTTGGCACTGATTCCTTTCTTTGTGAATGACTTGTTATGTGAGTACACATTTTGTGAATGTTATGTTTCATGGACATAACCTCAAAGTTCCATAAGAGGGTTGTCTGGAAAGCATCCGTCCATTTTGAATATCTCGAGAATTGGTCAAGTGGCCTTGATGTAACTTGGCGGCCAGTCAGAGGAGACCTTACTGTGCATCCATGAACAGTCACTCTCCCATGGGGCTAGTCAGCCAGCAGTAAGACACCATTGACTGAGTTGTGTACTGTGTGACTGTTGCATTCACAATGACCGAGTGAGCACATCAGCTTCATCATGACACTGCACCTGCCCATTCTAAAACTCTTGTGCAGGCTTTTTTGGCAAAGCATAACATCACCCAGATCTGTCAGCCCCCCTACAGCCCAGATTTGGCTCCCTGAGACTTTTGGCTTTTCACAAAGCTAAAATCGCCGTTGAAAAGGAGGAGATTTGAGAATGCGACGGATACACAGTACACACGCTCAGTCAATGGCGTCTCACTGCTGACTGACTAGCTCCATGAGAGAGTGACTGTTCATGGATGCACAGTAAGGTCTCTTCTGACTGGCTGTTAAGTTACATCAAGGCCACACAATCAGTTCTCGAGATATTCAACATGGACAGATACTTTCTGGACAGCCCTCATATGGTTGTCGTACTTGTAAGTGTTGACTTTCAGAGAAAGACTCTATAATCACTGCAATAGGTATGTTTATGATCTGCCTGTACACCAGAGTTCACATCACTATCTCTAGTGATTCATTAATTCCTTCCATGAATACAGAAGTTGCCACCACATTCTTGTTTTACATTCTATGTGAAAAACCCCCTAAATATTTTAAGATGTATTATCAACATATCATGGGAGGGCCATAAAGTGGCAGTACTGTTACTACAGCCTCACAAGTTTGTGTGGGCAATAATGGCATAACATTCACACCAAACGTCGTGAAAATCGAATAACTGGTACAGAAGTCGGAACAGGGATCTCGCTCACACACAGACAGCATGGTGTTTCCTTATGTCCACTTTTGGTGCGGTTAGAAAAAAAGAGTTACAAAAATGTGCTTATTAGTTTCACCATGTCCATCAGTATGCATGTAACAACTTCAGTGCCAAAGAATGGTTATTAATGACATATGATATTGGAAATGTTTAACTAAAAGCTATCACACTGTGCAAAAATAATTACTTGACACATGTATATCTGCCCACATCTTAAGTGTATGTTTTTAAACATATGTCACAGCAAAAAAGGTTTTGAACATTCAACAAAGGGCATATGTATAACCTCAACATAAATTTTACGCCCAATACAATTTCTCTGTAAGTCTTACGGTTTTCATGATAATTAAGGAAAGAAGACATGCCACAATTTTTATACTACATATACATTTCTAACTTGTGTCTGTTATTCACCTTACCTTTCTTAAGAAAAAATATCAACATAAAGAGCTTAAAGCAACTGATCTGCTGCCACCACAATGTGGTACCACTAAATAACATGAAAAAGGACTATACAAGTACCTATTCAGTTAAGTACAAAGTTACAGGATTACCCTAGGTGCTGGAATGTCCTTGAAGTCTTCCACACTGTTTGGATGATTGCCCAGACGACGGGGACTACCCTCTGAGAGTGATGACACTGGACTGGGTGAAGGTGAAACTCTACCAAGCAACTGAAAACACAACCTATCTTGCACCAACCACAACAAGAACAAAAATTTCATACATAAAGGAGTGAAGATAAGCATTCAAATGGTAACATGAAAATGGCTTGTCTACACTTTATCACCACCAAACAGAACCACAAAAAACCACAATCAGTAGGGCTTGCCTACCTGACTGAGTAATGTTTCCTCCAGTCCCAATACTACCCCTACTGGGCCAGAACCTCAAATTAGGCCACAGTAACTTCCATCCACACAGCTTTCCAATTCACTCTCCACCAGTTATCCTGACAGTTGATGTTACATGGCCCAAGCTATTCACAGCATCGTTAAATACAAATTAAATAACCCTGCACAGGAAATCATGAATTGGACACCTGGATAGAATACAAGAATTCTGAAAGAAGATATCAAACATACACAAAGACAGAGACTGCCATGACCAAGGAAACAATGGGAATTTTGCAACCAAAACATACCATTACCCTAATTCAAAACCTATACCAGAAGACAATTATGTACCTGCAAGATGAATCACAGTCAGAGAGTAAAGATGTGGTATGGTACCTGCGAAGTTTGCTGAGAGCTGACTGGCGTAGAAGATGCTAACAGTGTTGAACGTGGCATTACTGGAGGTTTGTTTCTTCGCCGTTCCTCACCCAGACGGTCTCGCAACTCAAGATTATCCCGTTCTAGAGCTGCCTGCTGCAGTTTCAGCTCTGACATGGCTGACAGCAATTCCAGTTTTTGTGTCTCCAGCGATGAGCGGGATAACATCTCCTGTTAAGAAAATATATTCTGTTGTTTCCAACAAGCAAGGACAATTGGCACAGCACTCAAAGGAACACAGTTTTGAAGTTAAAAGAATGCCATCTGAATACACATAACCAACAGTGAATATATATTGTTGTGCAGTTTCAAAATTTGTAATTTATGTAATATATAAATATAAGAAACCTCTTTGTAAACTCTTTACACCTACCAGCAGAAGAGGTTCAACAAAGAGAAGAAGTGAAGTACAAATACGAACGAAATGGCTATGAAACTTGGTCTCTCATCCACATGGAAGAATATAAGTTAAGGGTGTTTCACAACTGCGATATTAGGAGAATATTTTAACCAAAGAGACAGAGACAAAGAGTAACAGGCCGTGGAATAACTGCACAAAAACAAAGCATTTTTCCCTAGATATTGTAAGGGTAATGAACTTATGACTGAATGTGATGGAAATGAAGCAAGCATAACAAAGATAATAAATATATATGAAACGTTACTTAGAAAATCTTACATTTTTTAGATAAACAGCAAGGGAAGGAAACATATCAGAATTGTCATGCTACACATATACAGGCTCAATGTTATATTACATGTACTGAGTGCCACTTCCTGTTGACTAATTTACTGTACTAATGTAGCCCACTTGGCTGACTGCCCACACGCAAAGCAGAGTAGCCGCAGAAAGTGACATGTGATATATGTCAGATAAAATAATGATCCTGTACATGCCCTAATTTATGTGTTTTAATAACAGTATATGATCACTGTAAAGAAGTTATCAAGTACTGCACTTAAAACTGTGACATTCATTACCCAGTGTTTTCTACTGGAAAGTTCTAGGTTCACATGACACTGCAGTAAAAGCAGGAACTGACTGACAATACAGCTCACTATAAGCCCTGACCTTCTTGTGAAGGTACAGCTCCAGCCTTGTTTAGTGTTCAGCACTAGATGGAGATGAGTGATCAGCTTTGTGCCCCAGCTGTTTTAACCCCGTGGGCAGTTCGTCTGGCGCCCAGTGGACATAAGGCAGGGTAGTACCAGACTTGGCTTGGAAACAATAGCAAAGACTAACATGTCTGGTCACCTAACCCACAGCACAGTTCCTACACAGACTCAACTATCCAGCTCACAATATTGCAGTATTGACAACATAAAGACAAGCAAGAGGTCCCTGAGAAGTCACAGCTACTACTATACCAATGGCAGCCAACTGGCTATTTACACAATTGTCCTAGTCCAATGGAAAGCTCTGACCATCAAAACAATACCGATAATTGAAAGACATTTCACTTAAACACTGAACACTGAATCCTAGTGGTTAGCAGTCCTGATTAGTAAGCTGGAGGTAATGGCATCAAACAAACTATCCTAACAGGCATTTCATAGGTTCCCTCAGTTCCACCAGGCAAATACCAGAGTAACTACATTAAAATATGCAACAAACATTTCAATTCACATATCTTCAAATTCATTACTTATTATTAATCCTGATCATCTGGATTTACTAATGGCAGTGTCTTTAATGTAAACCTAGAATAAATAAACAATGGAAATATTAAAATTACAGTATGTTGAGATACGACGCCATGTAGTCTGATAAACAGGAATATACATTTTGGAGGAACCTGCTGCAGCCATCTTCAAGGTGGGAGTACTTCTTTTACCCTGCTGGTGGCAGCATGTTCCAGCAAAACATATCTGTCTACCAAATTATACAGTGTCACATCCCAGAAGACCACAGTCTTAATACGAACTGCCATAGGAGCCTAAAATATGCACTGAATCAATAATCTGTAAGGTGTTCACATTTTGTTGTTTTGCTCTATATGAGTAAGCCAGACAACAACTTTAAAAATGTTTTACCAGCAGATTTAGTGCATACAGGTTCCATACAACTTTTTCATCAACACAGTCCCGGATCTAGCACACACACACACACACACACAGTACATGCTTCTAACCCAAGCTAACGACCTGCTGTGCATGCAGCTGCACACAACAGGTCTCATTTTTTTTTTATCTTTTAAGGTTTCCATTTGTCTCAACCTCGTATTAACACAAACACCAACAGTGTGCTGTGGCTGCAACCAGACTCTCTTCTCGCTTATTTCAACTGTATACTCAAATGAATTTTCCACTTGCCCTCTGAAGCATATCCTCAGCATTAGAAAGTTGTCTCTTCTTCTCATCCAGTAGTTTCTCAAGGTCAGATATCTTGTCCGTCTGAACTTCAATTTGTTCAGTTAGCACCGTCACCTGAAGCTGAAGTGAATCCTTGTCTGCTTCAAGGCGTCGCAGCCTCTCCTCCACATCAGAGTTCAATGACGGTTGCTGCAACAATAAAGTGACAAACATCAGTGACAGGGACAGCACACTGGGCAAATTTAACTCTAGAAAAAAATCTTTGGAACAGTAGTAACTATTAAGATGTAATACAAGTAACTGCATAGGCAGTTACTGATATCTTGGAGATGAAGAGAGATGAAGTATGTTCATCTGAAACATTGGTAACTATTTACTGGGCTAAACAGATCACATCTGAGGAAACAGTAGCCTCAATATTGCCAATTTCAAATTCTCATAGTGGTGTTGATGATTTCAGTCCTTTGGGGTGTTATGCTGTGCTGACAGGTACATAAGTGCAATTTAATAACAAAACAGACAGACAATAGGTCTTCAGCTAGATTGTGCGTGGCATATATACAGTTAACTTGTAATATGGTGTCCAGAAACTCACTTTGTTTAGAAGCCTGTATTTTCTTAATGATTATACATACACTTAACAAAAAACCAAAATATCAAAATGCAAGTAAACTTCCACATCTGCCCTTCTGTGACACAACATATATATACATACACACCCAATAATTTATTTCAGCCTATATGCATCAGTTTGTCTAAGTTGGCCAGCCATCCTGTACACACAACTGCATAAAGCACTTCCAACATAACCCCACAAGAAAAAGTCAAAGTTCATCAAATACAGAAGGCTTGGAGGCTGAATGACTAGGCTTCATATGTCTTGAATAATGCTATCACAATGCAGCAGTGTTTCATCTTGATGGAAAATTTCAACTTTTTTTTTTTAAACTCTGTAGAGGCAAAACACTCTTGCATATTAAGGAGATAAGACCTAACTATTCAGTCTCTGAGACCACCAGGTTGGATACTCCATTGCTTTTTCTTTTAGGGTTATGTCATAATGTGGTGGGGGGTGTACTGGGCAACATGCAACATAGCGCATCACTCCAACTGTTGAAACACACTCTTGATAAGCTGAGGTGTGTACGGGTTAAAATAACTTACAAGTTAAACATCTCCAATGGCACAGGAAGAAGCCATTTGGAAATCTGAAGACAGGAATGTTTTGAGTTAACATCTATTGTGATTATTTGTTTTTTCAATATGTATAGTGGTTAAGAAACTATAGCCTCCTATAACCCTGGAGTGAGTTTCTGGACATTCTGTGTATGGGGTATGAGACTACTATCATGGTATTCAAGTTTTCTCCAAGTGAACAATATCGGAGTCCATCACTGAACGCGCTTTTCACCGAGGAGTCTGGAGTGATTACTGTCCCTGTGTAGTTCTAATGAAGCACACAAGAGTATATTACTATCGAGGGGTCTTGAAATTCAAGAAGAGGACTGAGTAATTATACTGGAGCACACTGGAAACCATTAGTTTGAAAAACCTGCCTCATTCACTCATCAACAAAGGCAAATCAAGTGAAGTGCTGCTGTAGTGCCTCTTAGTTGAAGTTAAATGAATCACACTGCAAAATTCACATTAAAAAAGCGAAACAGTGGAGTTCCAGGAAGGCAAACACAAACTACTCATATAAATTAGCATTAATTATGCATTATAATTAAAAATTATTATTATTATTATTAATTTAATACAATATTAAGTTTTGTGGTATTATACAGCATGTCCACAAAATATGATCTGTGCTGCGAGATATCATCATTTCATAACCGTACACACCTGATGTGAAATGAAACCTAAACCTGTAACACACTTTAGACGTTTGGGTTCTGTGTGTGAACCTCTTACAATGTAGCATGTATCAATGTTAGAGTCCTTCCCAGCCCAAACAAACTTTTGTCTCTAAGGTAAGCACAGTGGGTACCATTTGCCCGGATATGCTCAAAAACTTCATAGTTATACCTCTGGAATAAGAGGAAGTTGAAATTTTCAGGCAAAATGGTGCAACTTCATTCCAGATTCTTTAAATGGGAAGTTTACAGGTTGGTGAACAAGGATATGTAGCCAAATTTCATAGGCATAATGGCTTAACACTGCTTGATTTCCTTTTTTGGGTGTACATAAAAGTGCAGTTTGTGGAGTTGATGGACATGTAGACAGTGCTTAAATATCAAAACACAGGATTGTAGTAGCTGCTGAAACATGACAATTGCTGCAATGTGTTTGATGTCTCAATTTCTGTCGAAGTACAAGTGGCACACACACACACTACTTCAATAAAAGAAATTCTAAGTGCGTGTGTTGCCATCGTTATTTTGTTTCAATCGACAATGTTATCACACAGTTCTGAAAATATAACACCCAGCAACATCATATTTGGTCAACACACTGCTATGTTCAGTATGTTAAGTATAGGGAAGAGACTTTAATGGCCTTCACTAACTGCTAGTACAACTGAAGAATCCAGTGATGAAATGGCCAGAACACGTAGAAAGAAATTACGTAATAAATGCTGTACTGATAATATTAATAATTTTTTATGTTATTTAGTGAGACTAACAATTGTTAAGATTACATAGTATAGTGGTAGATGAATGAAATACGAATATGCAGCATTGGTGGAATGATAATGAGAGGGTTACACCGAAATACTCAGAAAAAAACGTTTCCCTGTGCCACTTTATACACACAAATCCTCATCGAATGGCCTGGGGCCAATTGAGGCTGGCGACTAACCACCTGAGCCATGGCATGGCCCGTACTGTTGAATTAAATATTCTAGAACAAATCTGCCGAAGTGTCTGTTAGAGTCGCTTTGTAAATGGAGGTCACTGGGAGACAGCATGATTCAGTTCTTCCCAGAATTTATTGTCCTACATTAACTAACAACATGCAGTAGAATCATTCTTGAGATGCTAACAGACTCTCTGCCAGTCCAGAAAGTCCCTGCATTTTACGGAAACTGGAAGTTCATTAGTGTGTTCACAAAAACCTGCCACTGGTCCCTATCTTGAGCTACAAGATGAAACTGTACTGCATGAACTGACAAAACACCTCTTACAAACACATTCAGGACAAGGGGCTTTGTTACAGAACTAAGTAAGCATAAACTGCCCTGTTTAATCACATGTGCCTCATGGTTTAAAATTAATGAACTAGATTGACTCTTATACACCAACTAATGCACTTCTATACACAAATGTATATAGAAGTGCATTAGTTGGTGTATAAGATTCAGTGAATTAAAATGCATGGTGAAACAGTGAAATTTAATGAACTAGATATTTCACCCAGATAGTTACTATTGCTTCTAAGAAAGTCATTAGCAGAAATAACTTCTTAATGGATGTGATGTATTTTCCATGAGGTAAACAATGAATTTTACACAGTAACCAAATAAATTTTTCCCCCTAGAGGGCTCATTTAAAAAAGATACACAGTGACCAAAAAACACTCTCTGTGACATAAATGAACACAGGATCGTAAACATTCACATATATGACACTGAAACCGGTGGAATTCCAAGGTAAAAACATGCATTTCATATTACTCCAATCAGTGGCCAGCTATAACTACTTTCACACCTCTTGATTGTGCAAGTGATTTTCAGAGATGTAATAAAATTTATAAAACCTTTGAGCCCACGTGTAACACACAAGAATCCACAATCATTTGTGGAGAAATAATTTTGTAATATACACATATATTTGTTTTTAGTGTAAAGGCAGCTATAAAACACAGGTTTTAATCCCAATTCCTACTATAATTCTCTACTTTAAGAAGTTCAAAAATAAAGCATAATGTTATTAGCAATACCACAAGGGTACACATCAATATAATTTTTTGAACAAAAGTATGCAAGTGAAATGTGCCTATACTCAGGTCCAGGAAAGAATAAACATGAGTGGTGGGAGTTTATGTTGGCTGCCTGCTCCCCCCATGCTTACCTATAATGCACATTTCCCCTCTGCAAACACCATTAACAACCAAAGAATGCAAAAAGAGACAGGGAGAATACAAAGGACAATTGGTGAGAGTGGGGAAGGCACTCAGAACCAGGCAGACAGAAAAATACGTGTTCATTCTTTCTTTGACCCAAGTACAGGAGCTCAGATAGAACAGAATGAAAGACACACAGCTTAACAGAAAGAATGTTAAGACTGTTAATAACATGCCTAACTACATTTAACAATGATCCACGCACAAGCTGACCTTGCACATTAGCCTCCGTCTGCATCGCTGTTCTGCCTGACAGCCGCACAAGGGGAAGTAGCCATGAGGACCAAAGCAATCTCCCCCTTGAGGCAACATGTTGCAGCACTCTCCTTGCACCAACAGATCTTGCTGACTCCCCATGCCATGACAAATCCGCGAATGACAATCCAACTTCCCAGCACTTCCAAAGTACTGAAGATCACCTTGGTGGTGATGATGGCGACGATTTTCAGAGAATGCAGAATCAAACGAGGAAGACATGACATCTTCGCGAACAGACGTGGAGGAACAGCAGTGAGCAGGATCATTGTAAAGTGAAGGGTGTAGAGGCTGATGGATGCATTCATGAGAACTTGAACAGCGTAAAAGACTTGTTGCTGAATCACAGCAAGAAACACCATGGTTCATGAGAATCTTTGCTGCTTCACTACAGCATGACGTGTTGCTGTAGTGTGGACATTCTACACCCGACGGACTTACATGTCTTGCAGGAGAGCGGAATCTTGGAGAATGAAGAATGATTGATGACCGAGATTTCTGATCTCTACTGGCTCTGTTGTGTCCATGATACCGTCGCCGATCAAGACTTGATGCCTTGTCAAAAGATGCATGTGATTTTACACCAGAATCATGCCTTGGTGGCTTACGATGAGAAGCTTCACTACTTTCACTACCAAGTTGGCGATACTCACATCCATCGGTACCAGAAGTTTGTACTTTACTCTTGTCAGTTTCTTTCTCATAGGATGGGGTCATAACATTCTGGTTTTGCATTATCTGAGGAGGGTCGTAATCAAGGTGATGATGATTGTATCTACTACCATCAGATTCTGGGGTGCAGACATCTATGACTCTCTCTTCTGCAGTTACCACATTACTTTTCTTGACAGGCTGCCTTTTTCTGCTGTCTGTAACACCTGCTGAATTGCATACCCACTGGAAGTCGTCGTCACAACCCGTTGTTGTGAGGTCTGGCATTTGCAAGCAACAAGATCCAAATAAAACAAATGCTTGTTACTCACTACAATTTCTACTAATCTTAAAATTAGTTCTAATAAAAATTAAATATGCAAAAAAAACTATTAATTACATTGTAAAACCTTATTTCCAAATATAACATTACTCAGCTTGGTAGTGAATCCTACGATTTTAAAAAAAAAGTGTAGATAAACATTAAGCGCTACATGCTGTGCGCTTGAACCCACTGATTTTTGATGATGCGGTAAAGCCACTGGCTATGTGACACACAAATCTTTGGTCTCATCACAAATTTTGACTAGCATTTTTGCATATTAAATGCAAGAATGGAAATGAATGCAATTCTTGCAGTTCAAAGATCCATTAAAAACTCTCCGTACGTGAAACAAGGAATACATAAAATAGTATAGTTCAAGTGCCTTTAATTAAGTAATGCATATTACTGTCACCCATATGTTTCAACTTACATGCAGAAGATAAAACAAGTTGAATGAATCAGGAGGCTGGAGCACATACTTACACAATATGTGTAAACTTTCTACACAACATCGAAAGTTCAGAACCATGGAAGACAAAACCAAGATTTATCACCAGCCATGGGACATCTAATAACAGAGCAGAAGTCCAAAGACACCACCAAACACATTACCCAATTGAAACACCAAAATGCACCCATTTGATCAATATAAAATTCCAACAAGGTTTATAAAAATATTCTGATATGGTTCTGTGACCAGTTTCCTTCTTTTAAGATCTCTGACTTCTACAAATTCTTGATGGAGGAGCAGCAAACCTTCAGTAGGTTGGCAGGATTTGTATGAGGGGCGGTTGCGGTCTTCCGCCTCCTCCTCAGATGAGGATGAACTGGAGAAATCAGAGGTGGAGCTGCTCCTATGATGCGTGGCTGAATCTGAACCTGACCAAGCTGTGCCACTGCACTTGAGGGTTGAATCCTCTTCTTCCTCATCAGGGCTTGACTCATCCCCACCTATACCAAATTCCAAATGATTCTTCACTACGCACCTACACATGCATATACTTCGACATACAAGCAAGTGTAAGACCAGACAGAGAGCACCTCAAGATACAGAGGTTAATCACTTCAAATTTCTGTAAATACCGCATTTCAGAATTACAAAATGGTTGTGACTTTCTTCAAGGTGATATGTCATGTCCAGTACAAGAATTACGCACCCCTGTCTTAACTATTTCATGATTTATTTTTAACCGACACATCCTACATCTTTCATGTGCCTGCATAATATTAAATTCAGTATGACATATACATACAAACATACATACATATATGGGGACCTGCGAGTCATGAGCACTCTATTCCACTTTTATCATGTACTGTAATATTTTCAGTCCGACCACAAAAGCAACTAGTTCATAGCAACTGCAGAGGTTATGCTGTGAATAAGAAAATGATAAGAAAGCAGTGACAAAAAATATTCCAGATAAAATCAGACTACCCCCAAGAGAATCTCATTCACACAGTCCTGTTCACCACAAATGTATGATGTATCAAGTGGAAAATAATACTGGGACTGCATACACAAAAAATATTTTTAATCATGCCAAGAGCCTCTAATACAGTACCTGTAGCTTGGAATGAGAACAACCTGTGTCTAATGTTATTTAAATAAGGAAACAGTAGTTATTTTTCCACGGTACAAATGTAATGAAAAATTTATCATCACCTAAAGCAAGGCATGATGGGTGTTTAATACAAGTTAATCAGAGTGTGTGCTGTAAATGATGATAAAATTATGCATTATATAATAAAAGTACGTTTTCCTAAATAATAATAATAATAATAATAATAATAATAATAATACATTGCAAAATTAAGTTTCACAACCCAACACGTGGTATAACAACCCACAAGACAGTACCTATAATATTCAGTGAAGACTTTCAAGTCTCACTTTTCTAATAGGTATGCCAAACTCTAAAACTGAAAGCCATCAAACACATTAAATAACTTTCCATGAACAACCCTCCACACGACACTCATATTTACTAACATATGTCACAATTCAAGAAGGCTCAATGCAATCAGTATAGCACAGTCATAAAAAAATGTACTCATATTAAAATTACACCACTTTTATGGACTTACAGAAAGTCAAACAATATCACAAACAAGAAGATATTCTGGAATGTGATGCTTTATAGTTTTGTAGCCAGGATCATATCAACCAAACCACACAATACCAAAATGCAAGACACCAAATTGTATTAATCAACTGTGTAAGAACCTGAAGTCTAATGTCACAAACAAATGATGTGTACAAACCGAATGGAGTACACATAAAAGAGCTGACAGCTATGTGAAATGTTGATGAATGGTGACTGGTCATTGTCACTTCTCCGAAAACACGACAGAGAGTCACTGCATATGGGAGAGGAGAACAATGACAAGATGGATGCAAACAGGGCAACAGAATTAGAACCTAGTGGGGGAATGGAACCTATTTGCAGAAAGATTATTAAGTAACAGCTGGCCAGAAGCCAGAGGTATGACAAAGAGAGAATATACAGCCAAGACTACGTGTAATTGCAATGAAAATTCAGGGACATTGTGTGATGAGTGTGCATTGGGTTCACTGACATCATGCATCTTTTGATACGGCTAAAAATCTGGATATACATTCACACAGTCCACAAACAAGAAAAAAAAAAATAACTAGGAAAACATGGGTTGACGACAAGTTCTGAGAGGTGTTAGGTCAATGGAAACAGCACATTGTCCACATCAGAGAACAGTGTGATGTCAAAATTCTCTTCCATGAGAACAACACATCTTATGACTACATTACTCCCAAACTGTCTGTCGCCCCTGGTTTGATATATCACTTCCTCTTCCATGACTGGTTTTTTCTCTCCACTTTCCCTTCCACAATTTGGCTCACTTTTACCCTGAAGAAGAACGTAATATGCTTCCCCGAAACGTTGATGTCAGACCACACGGCCTTATAACTTTGACTGCCACAATACAACTCACAGCAGAGTCGTGGCTTATGGCAAATATTTTTAAGCCCATTCGTCTATGTGCAGTTTGCAGGGAAAGCTCAATGGGGCACTCAAACAGGATTTGGGCCCATATAAAGAAAAAATGTACAGTGAGTTACAACGGTAAGAAAGGCAGCCATCGATAACCACCTTCTTCAAAACAAAAAGGGACGAAATTACTGCATCGGCTGCTCCAAACGATGAGTCATCGAACCCTGCATTTTAATATTATTAAATTGTATTTGATTTGTTTTGTGGTCTGTACAGTACGTGGAACGGGATAGCGCAGTCGGTATAGCGACTCGCTACGGGCTGGACGGTCCGGAGATCGAATCCCGCTGGGGGGGGGGGGGCGAGATTTTCCGCACCCGTCCATCCCCAGCCTCCTATACAATGGGTACCGCGTCTTTCCCGGGGGTAAAGCGGCCGGGGCGTGGCGTTGACCACCCACCCCATCTAGTGCAGAGGTTAAACAACGAGTACAGCTCTACCTCTACTCCCCC
>Ga0209628_10000813_pt1 | contig 19560 bp, 17 predicted proteins | sample TergutCu122P4_FD_187285 | JGI IMG/M metagenome (GOLD analysis project Ga0209628, IMG submission 187285) | Cubitermes ugandensis P4 segment gut microbial communities from Kakamega Forest, Kenya - Cu122 P4 (SPAdes) (version 2) | ecosystem: Host-associated > Arthropoda: Insects > Digestive system...
AGTTGTCTGGAATTTCCAATAGTTCTCTCCAAAGGGCTTCACATTCAGCCATTTGGGCTTCCCATTCTTTAGAACGGTGTGAAACTTCGATGACAGACATTCCGGTTCCGGCAAAATCTTTTAATGCTTCAATAGCGGCATCAACGGCTTCTCTGGGCAATACGCAGGGGCCTGCGTTAAAGTTGTGTACTTTTTTCATAAATAAAAATTGATTTAATATGTTATTAAATGGGTAATAATTTTCGGGGGCAAAAGTATCAATATAAATGTGATTTTTGCTAAACAATGAAAATTTATTTTCTTGGCAACCGATACTCCTTAATCTTTCACGTTCCCTTTCAGTTGCAACCTTATTCTATCGGTTTGCGCGTTAGATTGTACGGTAATTTGTTTAGATATAAGACCCGCTGTTTTGGCAGTATAAACCGCTTTAATGGTTGCCGTTTTGCCCGGCATAACCGGCTCTCTTTGCCACTCCACTTCGGTGCAATCGCAAGAAACAATAACATCAAACAATACTAAGGGTCTATTACCTACATTTTTATAAGTAAACACGCCGGTTTTAACATCTCCTATTTCCAAAGTACCGTAATCAAAAGCAACTTTATCAAATTCAATTTCCGCACCTGTGGTAACTTTCGGAACGAAAGGCGGCTCCGCGTCCTTTTTTGCTTTGTTCTGCGCAAATAAAGCAGAAGAGCAGAAAAGGAGAAGAGCAGAAAAGCAGAATAATTTAAAATTTAAAGATTTAATATTTAAAGATTTAAGGTTCATTGGTTTAAGTTTAAGTTTAAGTTTAATAGTTCAATAGTTCAATAGTTCAAAAGTTCAAAAATAATCACTAATCACTAATCACTATACACTAATCACTAATCATTCCTCAGCAGGGGGGATGGTTTATTTTCAGGCGTAATTTCGGTTGGAGGTTCTACCACGTTTCCTTTAATAGACAAGGTAACTCGCTCACCTGCATTGTGATCCACAAATACCTTTTTGTTTATCGGGCCAACATTATTCGTATTATAAGTTACTTTAATGATGGCTGTTTGTCCGGGCGCAATAGGCTCTTTGGGCCACTGTGGCACCGTACAGCCGCAACTTGATGATACATTGGTAAGTTGCAGGTCTGCTTTTCCTGTGTTTTTAAATTCAAAAGTGCAGTCGCCATTATCTTTTTTATAGATAGTGCCGTAATCGTGCTCTAAAGATTTAAAATAGATCACAGGTACTTTCGGAAGCGTATCTTCCACTACAATCTCTTTCTTTTTTCCTTTTTCTTTTACTTTTTTAGCAGGTTTTCCATCTTCTGCTTGAGCAAAAATTGCTGTTGATAGCACGCATAAGAGCGTTAATAAAAATAGTTTCTTCATAAAAATTAATTTTTTTAGATGTGTAATGACAATATGTTTTACAATAAGTTTAATTTACAAAATAAAAGAGTGCCATTTCATAGCCCTTGAGCCCAAATCCACAAACAGAGCCACGGCATTTTGAGGCAATTAGAGAATTTTTTCTAAAGTTTTCACGCCCAAACAAATTTGAAATATGAACTTCTACCACCGGAGCCGAAACATTGGCAATAGTATCTGCTAAAATAACGGAAGTATGCGTAAACGCTCCCGGATTTAAGATTATCCCGTCACATTCTTTGTTATTGAGCATAAAATCAGCCAATTCATCTACTTTATTGGATTGAAAATAGAGAAATTCCACTTCAGGATAGCGGAGTTTCAAGGTATCTAAGTAAGTGTTAAAGTCGGTGTGTCCGTAAATATCCACTTCTCTTGTGCCCAACTCTGCAAGATTAATACCGTTAACAATGGCTATTTTTTTCATCTTCCTATTTTCCCAATAATTTGAACATATTCGATTTATAGGCTTCCACGCCGGGTTGGTCAAACGGATTGACATCCAATAGATAACCACTCAGCGCGCAACTAAATTCAAAGAAATATATCAATTCTCCCAATGTTTCTTCGGTAATTTCGGGAATAGTGATACGGAAGTTGGGAACATCGCCGGAAATATGCGCTTGGCGCGTGCCCTCTTCGGCTGTGAGATTAATCTCGTGAATGGTTTTTTGATGCAGATAGTTCAAACCATCTAAATCATTGTTATCGAAAGGAATAGGTAAACGAGTATTAACTTTTTCTACCGATAAAACCGTTTCAAACAGATGTCGCTCCCCTTCCTGAATATATTGCCCTAAGGAATGCAAATCCGTGGAGAAGATAGCCCCAGCCGGAAAAATACCTTTCCCCTCCTTGCCGTCGCTTTCGCCAAAAAGTTGCTTAAACCACTCAATAAAGAAAAACAACTGCGGTTCATACGCCACCACCAACTCAAGTTTTTTACCTTCTTTGTACAAAAGAAACCTCAGCAGAGCATACTGCATCGCTATATTTGATTCATAAGATTGAATTTGTAAGAGATTGTTTCTCATTTTTTTAGCACCGCCTACTAACTTTTCAATATTGAAGCCGGCGCAGGCAATCGGCAACAGTCCCACAGGGGTAAGCACCGAATATCTACCTCCTACATCATCGGGAATTACAAACGTTTGGTAATTTTCTTCGGTAGCGAGTTTTTTGAGCGCGCCCCGTTTTTCATCGGTTATGGCAACAATCCGCTTTTGCGCTTCTGCTTTACCATATTTTTTTTCGCAATGTTCTTTCAAAATACGGAACGCAATGGCGGGCTCGGTAGTGGTTCCCGATTTAGAAATTACAATTACGGAATAATCTTTAATATCAAGTATATCCATCATTGCTTTATGGTAATCTTCGCCCAAACTGTTTCCGGCAAACAAAACCAAGGGTCTGTTTTGGTTGGGCAATAATGATTTAAACGGATGTTGCAATGCTTCAATAACGGCTCTTGCACCCAAATAAGAGCCTCCAATGCCCACTACCACAACTATTTCGGAACGTGAAGCAAGATTTTCGGCTGTTTTTCTAATATCGCCAATCAGGTCGGGCGTAATCTCTTCGGGAAGCGTAAGCCACCCTAGAAAATCGTTGCCTTTTCCGGTTTTTGAAACAAGCTTATGATAGGCTTTTTCAATAAGAGGAGTTGCATTTTGCACTGCATCTATGGGTAGAAAAACTCGTGTACAATCTGTAATCAGTTTTGTGTATATCATAACATTATGGATTTTGGTTCAATAGTTCAATGGTTTAATTGTCAATTGTCAATTGTCAATTGTTTATTAGTTTTTTCTTTCTTTTTAAACACAGATTTAAGTTCGGGCTCTTTTACTTTTGATTGTACAGGAAAATCGAGTAATAACCCAAATGTAGCGTTAATTTTTTTGGCATTGAGTAGATTAACTGCAGCAAAAACATTATCTGTACCTGTATAAAGATGTAGCGGTCCTATTCTGAGACCCAATCCAACCCCCAAATTTGTAAAACTTTTCTTCATCATAGAGTAACTTACCACTACATCAAGTATATTAAAAAAAGTTCCGTTGTATGCTAAAGTTAATTGTGGGAGGAAGTTTTTTCCTAAAATATAACCTTTTCCTTGAACAATAAATCTGTTTGAAGGGGTTAAATCGAAATAACAATCAAGCATAATTTTTGACGTTAAACTTGTGGAATAATTTTTTGCCGGTTCCAAATACAAATTATTATTAACAACATTAATCAACGAATCAAAACTAAAATCAAAACCGTTGCGGAAAAAATTCATTATTTGTTCGGAAGTAAATCCCGAAAACTCTTTCCATTCAACGTCCATACTTTTAACCCCCATTTGTAAAGGAGTACTTTTCCAGCGAATAAATCCGAGGTCTGTTACCGAAGCAGATACCCTAATTTGTTGATTGATTCTATAAACAGCACCCAAATCAATCGCAAAACCAAGATTTTTTGAAAAGATGTGTCTTGCCAAACCTCTGTAATCAAAAAAAGATTCGGTGTTAAGTATTATTTTGCCGTTTTCTGTTTTATAAAACGGAACAACTGATGCCGCTTTCATCGCCACATTGTAATTGCCGTAAATAGTAAAGTCATCCGGATTTGTCCAAATTTTCGCTTGAAAATTATCCGTGTGAAAATTAATTAATCCAAATAACATTTTTGGGCGTACACCAATGTAAAGATTATTGCTCATTTGTCTTTGAAACCCAATACCTATCTCTTGATAAACGTTCAGGTTTGGAGAAATTTCTAAAACAGCAGGCGTGGCTTCAGTGTAAAGATAGTTTCCGTTATTGTCTTGCGCTAAATTGCCTTGAAATATAAAACGGAACAAATCTTTAGAATATCTGAATCTTTCCTCCATTTTGAATTGATAACTCAAAGAAAAAAACGATTTCCCCATCCGAAAGCCAAACCCCAACATTTCAAGGTTAATATCCGTATTGAGCCAGTTGTTTTTAGATAGCGAGTTAACAAATCTATTCGGGGTAAATCCAACTATCTTTCCCTGTTTATCTCTCGCAACAAACTTATTAATATGAAGTCCTGAATTATATACACAGAAATTCATGTTTGAGATGGCAGGAATTCCAACATACACATTATAAGGCATGAAACAGGCAGGATTGTTTTTACCGGAATAGGGATTCAAACGCATAAAATCTGTAATACCCACCGATTGCGAAAAAAGTTTTAAAGAAAAACAGCACACTGTTACAAATAGATATATATTTTTCCTCATGAGATTACTGATTTTTGGGGAGTATAATTAATTGAGCACCTAACTTTGTTTGAAGTCTGTTTTTATTATTAAAAGGCTTATGTTTACCCTCTGTATTTAACGAGATAGATAAAATCATCTGGTCGGCTTGTTGCAATTTTTTTATTCTTTCGTTGGTAATATTAATAAATTGAACATTAGAGGGTACAACAGTGCCATCGTAAGAGCCTTTGATGGTTAGCGGTTTGGAAAGCAAGGAATCTGTTACAGTTTTCGTTTCAGAATTGTAAAACAAAATTTGGAAGTACATATCAAGCGGCATCGAGCTTTCAAAGGCTGTTCTCATTCTTACCGTATCAAGGATGGATAACGAACTTAAGCCGGAGAGCCCAAAAGGAAGAGTATCGGTAAAAGTTGCCTCATTTATAGTAATATCAAAGTAAACATTAAAATAGATACTCGATTCCAGAATAGAAGTGTCAAATATTTTAATTTTTCCCCTTGGAATATTAACTGTGTATTTAAAAATGAGCGAATCATAGTTTGAGGATAACATAATCTCCTGTTTGGTATTTTGAACTTCAAGAGAACCGGAATAATTATCGGGGACATTAAACTTTGTGTCATTTTCAATTAATATAGATTGTTCATCTGTGTTTCCTTTTAAATATGCTTCCGAAATATTGATTGTTGCAATAGAGCCAAAGGTATTGGTAATATTAAACAATAATTTTGGATTATGTATGATGGCGTGTAAACTTGCATTACTCGGGAAAACAGAAAATGAAGAAGTGGTAACATAAGAGTGCGTGAGTTCTTTAAAAAGTTCAAGTTCTGCTTCTTTGAGTATGATATCGGATAAGGCAATCTGAGGTCTAAATATTACATTACTAACAGATTGAGCATCAGGAGAAATAATGGTAATATCAAAAATCAAATTACCATCATCGGTTTCAATGGTAAAACCTGCTGCCGGAATATTTTTGGTGGGTTCACTTTTGGAAAGTCTAACTTCTAACGGCTTATGCTCCTTATCGAATACTGTTTTCGACTCAAGTATAACTTCATAATTAATACCTTGCACAGAAACATCGGAGATATTGAATTTCAGCACTCCGGATTTAATGACGGCTTTAATGATTTTTATTTCCTCTGTTGAGATATCAATCTTGTTGTTTTCAAACTTGTGCGTGACCACACCGGCAGGGAAAGGCAAAGGAAAAGTGGTTGCCGAGTATGGCAAGGTAAGATATTCTTTCGCAGTAAAATGCACGTCTTGTTTGGTTGTATTTTCAAAATAATAATCCCCTTGGGAATCATACTTGATGTATCCCTTCGCGCCAAAACTATTCAATATTTCTTCAATACCATAATTGGCATTGATAAGCGGAATACCCCAATTCATTTTTCCGTCAAAACTCAGTTCATCATATTCAAAATCAAGCATTTTTCTGTACTTTGAACAGGAAAACAGCAAAACGATTAGAAAAAAGATGGATAAAAGGTGTAGTTTATTTTTCATTAATTTTTAATAATTTTTTTGTTAACGATTCCTTTGTCAGTACTTATTTTAACAATGTAAAGTCCGTCTTTGAAATGGTGTAATGGGATGCTATGAAGTTGATGTATTTGTGTTGATTCAGAGAACATTAATTCTCCCATAACATCGAAGATTTCAATTTTATGAACCGTTACATCATCATTTATTCGAAAATAAATTGTCTCTTTTACGGGATTAGGATAAACTGCAATAGAATGTTCAGGATTAGGGTTGTTGTGTTTTATGGAAAGTGGCAAATTAATACCGGCATAATAATCGAGTAATGCAAAATTCATTATGGCAATTTGCCTGCAAAATTCAAAATTCAAAGAATCAGTTACATCATTCACGCTGTGGTAATGTATTGTAAAGTCTTCTTCTATAGCAAAATTAACTTTATAACCATTTATAAAGTACGCATAACTGTCGCTTCCGGCAGAATTGGGGGTTTCACTTCTTATGGGAGTTACCGAAGTATATTTGAATAACATTTCTTCAGCCTTTTCTGTAATATCCAAAGAGTTCTCGTACCATCTGAGAGATACTTTCCAGGGTTTATTTTCGGCTTGGTTTCCCACCATATCATTGTTGAGCATTACAATAATATTTTCGTTAGCCACTTTTCGTTTTTCTGCATCATAGTATGCTCCTTTTAATCCTATTTCTTCTGCGTCGTAAGCCATAAAATCAATGTTATGATGTGGTTTTATATTTTTTTCAAACATTATTCGTGCCATTTCAATCATCACGGCGCAACCGGTAGCGTTATCATCTGCACCTGGGGCTGTTTCAGTGAGTATCCATCCTTGTCCGAAGGAAATAGCATCTAAATGGGCACCGATTATAACAGTTGAATCTGTTGCTCCAGTACCGTGTAATGTTCCTATCACGTTATACATATACTGGTTGTATTCTCCCACATACCAAATATATCCAGAAACGTGAAAAGAATCAATGCGTGCATTCTCAACACCATATTTTTTCAAGCGGTCAACCAAATATTGCGCTACTTTTCTATTTTGCCCTTCTGTTTTGGTACATAATCTGGATTCAAAACTTTCCATATCCTTTACAGTTCTCTTCAAACTGTCTTTATTAATATGGCTTAACAGTGCATTAAGGGAATAAGACTGCGCCGAGGCAGCACAAAGAAAAACACATAATGTGCTTAAAATTAAAACAATACACTTTATTTTCATCTTTAAAAAAAATTTCGCAAACGTAAAATAATTTTTTAATAATTGGAGTTATTTTGTACGAAAAAAAAAATATTTTTGCCGCCTCAAAATATGGCGATCATAGCTCAGCTGGTTAGAGTGCCGGATTGTGGTTCCGAAGGTCGTGGGTTCGAATCCCATTGGTCGCCCAAACAATCAATTACGGATTACAATTGGGGTTGTCTTAAAAGTCAAAATCCTTTACCACAAAGTTCACAAATATTTTTCACAAAGTTCACAAAAATTTGAATAACAATATTTTATATTTGTGTTCTTCGTGCTTTCCTTGTGTTCTTTGTGGTTAAAAAACTTATATAACACTCCCTTTTTTATTCCTTCAAATCCACCGCATAGTAAACCACCTGTCCGTTGGGATATACCCCTGTCAGCAGAAGCACAATATCCTCCTCGCTCTCGTTTTTCACCTGCTCGTAAACATCTGCCAAATCCTCCTCCGAATTGATAATGGTTTTATTTGCTTTTAGAATGATGTATCCTTTTTGAACGCCGGCTTTAGCCAAACGTCCGTTTTTTTCCACAGAAATAACTTCCAGACCGCCGTTAATACCGAATTTGAATTTGGTATTGCTGTTAATGGGTTGAAATTTAGCGCCTAACTGTGCTAAGTCCACGGCTTTTACAACGCCTGTATTCCCGGAACGATTGCGCAATTCTACTTCAAACTCCTGCTCTTTTCCATTTCTAAGTGCCGTAATATGAATAACATCCCCCGGGCGATAGCGCCCTACCTGCTCCTGCAACTCTGCCATCGTTTTCACTTTCACATCTTCAATTGCCACAATAACATCTCCTTCTTTAATTCCGGCGGTTTTTGCAGCACCCTTATCAATCACATTCGCCACATAAACCCCATCCAGCGTGAGCAATTTTTTTTCTTTGGCAAACTCGTCGTCAATATCTCTGGTTTGCACGCCAAGCACGGCGCGTTGAACGATGCCAAACTCTTTCAAATCGGAAACCACTTTACTGACAATGCTTACCGGAACGGCAAACGAGTACCCTATGAACTGTCCTGTTTGGGAGGCGATGGCAGTATTTATGCCCACTAACTCGCCTTTGGTGTTAACTAATGCACCCCCGCTGTTACCCGGATTTACGGCAGCATCGGTTTGAATAAACGATTCTATTTTTAAGTCCGCACTTAAAATGTTGATATTTCTTGCCTTAGCACTAACAATACCCGCCGTAACTGTAGAAGTCAGGTTAAAAGGATTTCCCACCGCCAATACCCACTCCCCCACTTTTAATTCATCGGAATTACCGTAAGGAACAGGCGTTAAGCCGGTGGTAGCAATTTTCAACAAAGCAATATCAGTAGATGGGTCAGCACCTACCAATTCTGCTTTGTAAGTCCTTTTATCATTCAGCGTAATTTCAATAGATGAGGTTTTATCAATAACGTGGTTATTAGTAACGATGTAGCCATCTTCAGAGATAATTACGCCGCTGCCTGAGCCCCCCGGCTGCTCTTTCGGTTCTTCGTTGCGGCGCGGATTTTGCGGTCTTCCGAAAAAGAACTCGAATAAATCGTTAAAATAATCCCCGCCTTGCTGATAAGTTACTTTGTACTTGGTTTTCACGTGCACGACCGAATTTACCGAACGTTCCGCAGCATAGGTAAAATCAACAGGATTTCTCTCGCGAATAGTTTCTACCTGCGCGAATAAGGCAGAGGAGCAGAAAAGGAGAAAGGAGAAAAGGAGAAAGGAGAAAGGAGAAAGGAGATTAGAAGATGTGTTGATGTGATGATGTGATGATTTAGACGCGTCACTTGTTACTTGTAACTTGTTACTTGAGATTTGCAATTTTTTTTCCATATCGAATCAATTTTTGAATAATTATTTTCAATTTTGAAGTTGTTTTTTGCAAAAATTATACCAAAAGAAGAATAAAAAAAACGGTGCCTTTGATGAAGACACCGTTTTTGTAGTATTACTGTTATGAAGAGTCTTACATTTTATTACCTGTAATGGACACAGAATGTGAACCGCCATCATACGTTAACAGCATACCAAGACTTAAATTAACTCCGTAGAGATTTCCTGAACCTGAAAACGAAACAATACCTGCATAAGTTTGAGTTGGAATAGTTACAGAACTTCCGTTAACAGTTCCAGTACAAGAAATGTTAGGTTGAAGCCAGGTAAAAACACCCGAGATCACAATATCAGTCGTATTTGAAGATGACTTGGTTATCGTGATATTGTACTCTTCATCAAGATAACCGGCTTCTTTTTCAATAACCTTGTAAGTGCCTACGAATTTATCACGTTCATCCTCTTTTTTACATGCAGAAAGGAGAAGAACTGCCACTAACATAACTGATAGAATTGCAAAAACTTTTTTCATAATTTAAATAATTTTGGTTAATAATTGAAATAATTTTGGTTTGTAATTAATTCGGCAAAAGTAGTATTTTTTTAATAGAAACAATGAATTGATAAAAAAAATACCTTTTTGCGCTTTTTTGATTGAGTGCTTAAGAAAATAATACACAATTATAAACGTTTTGGGGTAATGAAAAAATTTCTTGTATTTCCGCTCATCGTATTTATTCTACTACTTAGTTTTATTGAAAAACTTGAATGTCAAACTATTAACTTTAATAACAACTCAAGTTGGGCAGAGCAACAGCTAAAAAAGATGACCCTTGAAGAGAAGATTGCGCAACTTATTATCATTCGCATTCATTCTAATAAGGATGCACAATGTAACACTCAAAAAATAAAAGAGATAGAGAAATACCAGCCGGGAGGGGTCTGTTTTTTTCAGGGAGGTCCGCTGCGTGAGATTAATCTGAACAACAAAATTCAGTCCGTGAGCAAAATTCCGCTGTTAGTTTCTATGGATGCCGAGTGGGGCGTGGCAATGCGCTTAGACAGTGTACCCGCTTTTCCAAGACAAATGACCTTGGGGGCACTATCCGCTGAAAATGACGCATTGATTTACGAAATGGGAAAAGAGGTAGCCAATCAATGCAAATCTTTGGGAATTCACTTGAATTTTGCCCCTTGTGTAGATGTAAACAACAACGCGAAAAATCCTGTTATTAACAGCCGCTCATTTGGAGAAAACAAAGAACTTGTGGTGGATAAAGCATTGCAATATATGCGCGGGATGCAAGATAACGGATTGATTGCCTGCATTAAACATTTTCCGGGACACGGCGATACGGAAACCGATTCGCACGCAGATTTACCCGTCATTACGAAATCAAAACAACAACTTTGGGAAACGGAACTCTATCCTTTTCAAAAAATAATTAATAACGGCTGCGAAATGGTTATGGTTTCCCATTTGAATATTCCGGCGCTTGATGATACCCCCGGCTCCATCGCTACTACTTCCTATAAAATTGTTACCGATTTGTTGCGCAACGAAATGGGATTCAACGGAATTATTATCACAGACGGAATGGAGATGGACGGGCTACGCAAAACTTACCCCAAAGGCGCAGATGCCGAAATCAAATCGCTGCAAGCCGGTGTGGATATTCTGCTCCTGCCCAACGAACTGAGTGTAATAATCCCACTTCTTAAAAAAGCAGTAGAAAACGGCGAAATATCCGAAAAAAGCATCGATGAAAAATGCCTGAAAGTGCTTCAACTGAAAGAAAAATGGGGAATAACTTCTTTACAACCCTTGAAAACCAAAAATGTGATAACTGAGTTGAACAGTGAAAAAGTGAATCAAATAATCAAACAGATAGAAGAAAAAGCGTTAACATTAGTAAAAAATGACCGTAATATTTTACCCCTTTCGGAAAAAGAGAATACCTGTTTTTTATTTATCGGAGATTCCGAAAACGAGAGCTATGCAAAAACAATAAGTGCAGAATTTGGATTACCTTTTATTAAAATTGAAAAAACCATAAAAAAAGAGGAGATTCCGGCAGCATTGGCAAAGTTTTCGAAATATGAGATGATTATTGTTATTTATCTCAGTACCAATCAGTCCCTTGCAAAAAACTACAGCATTACCCAAGAATCTGTTGCCTTTCTCAATGAGTTAGGAAAAACAAAGAAAATAGTGCTGGCACTGTTTGGGAATCCGTACGCATTGGCACAATTCAAAACACTGAACAGTTTTCACGCTGTCATTGTAGGGTATCAACGCACCGAAAACAGCGTTCGCGCCGCAATGAAAGGCATATATGGTAAAATTGAGTTTGAAGGAGTTTTGCCGGTTTCGGTACTAAGGGAGAAAGGAGAAAAGGAGAAGGGAGAAAAGGAGAAAGGAGAAAAGGAGAAAGGAGAAAAGGAGAAAGGAGAAAAGGAGAAAGGAGAAATAATAAATAATACCTTGAGCCCTTATTCTCAAAAGGCACCCTTAGTAGCAGAGATTGACAAAATTATCGAAAAAGGGATTAATGAGAGGATATTCCCGGGGTGTCAGGTTTGGGTTTCAAAGAATGGAAAGCCATTGCTGGTAAAGAATTATGGTACAACCGATTATAATATTGAAAATCCGGTTACGGACCACACTTTGTACGATGTGGCATCAATTACAAAACCTCTCGCTACCACCTTGGCGTTAATGAAACTGTATGATGAGGGTAAATTTTCGTTGAAAGATACTATTGGGAGATATGTTTCGTGGTTGGCGGGAAGTAATAAAAGCCGTTTGCGCATTGATGAACTTTTAACGCATACCTCCGGTTTGCAGTCGTTTATTCCCTTTTATAAAGAGCTGCTCCCCGATTCTGTTAAAAATATCTATCTAAATGAATTTCAAACAGATATATTTTCAGTTCCGGTGGCTCATCAATTTTTTCTCAACCCTGAATTTCAGGATACAATTAGAAAAATAATCTATGAAAGCGATTTAAAACCTAAAAAATACCTCTACAGTGATTTGGGATTTCTTTTATTGAAAGAGATGATTGAGAAGATTACGCAAAAATCGTGCGAGGAGTATCTGTTATACGAATTTTACGACCCCCTGCGATTGATGGATACATACTTTAACCCGATAGCTAATGGTGTTCCTTTGCGAATGGTTTCCCCTACTGAGAACGATACATTATTTCGGAAACAGGTGGTTAGAGGTTATGTACACGACCAGACTGCTGCTTTGTTTGGCGGATTTGCAGGAAATGCAGGACTCTTTTCAACTGCGAAAGACCTCGCCGTAATTTTAGAGATGCTGATGAACAAAGGGGTTTACAGCGGGAAGCGTTATTTGAGCGAAAAAACGGTGCAGTTGTTCACATCCCCCTATCTTTGCAACGGAAGCAAACGGCGCAGTTTGGGATTTGATACTCCCAATGCGGAAAAACCCTCTGAAATTTTGCCGAAAAAAGCGAGCACCAACACTTTCGGTCACACAGGATTTACCGGTACTGTTTTTTACTGCGATCCCAAAGAAAACCTGATTTATATCTTTTTATCCAACCGTGTATATCCTGATGCGGAACCTAACTTACTTTCTAAAAGCAAGATACGTTTGCTGGTACACGGGCAGATTTACGAAATACTTTAGTTTTTTTCTTTAAACAGTTCCCAAAGCACAATTCCGGCAGCGATAGTAACATTGAGTGAGTGTTTGGTGCCTTGTTGGGGGATTTCTATTGCGCCATCGCACAGTGGAAGCAGGGCTTCGGTTACACCAAACACCTCGTTTCCAAGTACAATCACTATTTTTTCTTTTGGAAATACAAACTGATTTAGAAAAACAGAACTATCGGTTTGTTCCACGAGATATATTTTGACGTTGTTTTGTTTTAAACTAACAACCAACTCTTCAACATTTTCGGCATATTCCCAGTCAACAGATTCGGTGGCGCCCAGCGCGGTTTTGGTAATATCTTTGTGTGGTGGTGTGGCAGTAATACCGCACAAATATAGTTTTTCCACCGCAAACGCATCGCAGGTTCTGAAAATAGAGCCTACATTGTTCATACTCCGAACGTTATCCAAAATAACAATCACAGGAATTTTCTCTTGCTTTTTAAACTCCTCAGGGGTAATGCGGTTCAGTTCGGAAAGGGAGAGTTTTTTCATAGTTTGATTTGTGTTGTTCTTTACCACTATTAAGTCCCTAACGGGATTTTATTGTGTTTGGTATATGTTTAAAGGTGGGTTTGTGTGAATTTGATTTTTTTTTGAAATTTTTTTATATCTTTTTGATTATGGTAGATTTTTTTCTATCTTTGCGGCGTGATTCTTACAAAGAAATAAAATGAAATATTCTGAAATTGAAAGAAAATTAAAAGATGCCGGTTGTTTCTGTGTTGTTGAAAGCGGTAAACACCCGGAATGGTATAGCCCTATAACAGAAAATAAATTTTCACTTAGTCATCATAAATATCAAGAAGCTAAAACAGGCACTAAACTGCAAATAAGCAAACTTTCAGGGGTAAAATTATAAGAAAAAAATATGAAGAAAAAAATTAAGGCATTCATTGAAATTGGAAAAGATTTGGATTACGATATTTGGACGGATCCCGATGCAGAAATTTCTTTTGGACTTCTTGGACAAGGGAAGACAATAATAGAAGCGAAGAAAGATTTTTGGGATTGTTTGGAAGATATGAAGAATTGCTATAGCAAATTAGGAGAAGAATTTCCAGACGTAGAATTTGAATTTGTTTATGATATTCAATCGTTTCTAAAGTATTCCCCATTTTCTCTTACGTGGATGAGTAATGCAACAGGTATAAATATTAAACAATTAAGTCATTACACAACTGAGCGTAAAAATCCAAACCGTGTAACTTTAGCAAAAATTCAAAATGCAGTAAATAATTTTGTTGCTGATTATAGTCAGGTAAATTTTCTATAAAACCTGCTTTTTATTTTGAAACAAATTTCTTTCCCCTCAGAACTACCTCCGCCACTTTGTTACTTCCAAACGAATACGGCATAAACTCTATAGATGGAATGGGTTTAGTAATATAGAAATTGGCGATTTTTCCTTTGGCGATGGAGCCGGCAATGTCGCTGATTCCCATAGCGTAGGCAGAGTTTATAGTGGTGGCGTTAAGCGCTTCTTCGGGGAGCATTTTATAGTTTATGCACCCCATTGAAAGTATCAACTGCATATTGCCCGAAGGCGATGAGCCAGGGTTGTAGTCGGAAGCTAAGGCGATGGGCAGCCCTGCATCTATCATTTTGCGCACCGGTCCGTAAATCATCCCAAGAAAAAACGCAGCACCCGGCAAAAAGGTGGGCATTGTTTCCGAGTCGAGTAAACAGGCAATTTCAGCATCGCCGGTGTATTCCAAATGGTCAACAGAGAGCGCGTTGTATTTTACGCCTGCCTGAATGCCGCCGGAATAATCCAACTCGTTGGCGTGAATTTTGGGGCGCATCCCATATTTAATGCCCTGCATCAGAATCCGTTCTGTTTCTTCCACTGTAAAAAATCCTTTATCGCAAAACACATCAATAAAATCGGCAAGTTCTTCGGCAGCCACCATTGGAATCATTTCATTGATAATCAGGTCCACATATTCCTGTTGTTTGCCTTTATAGGCTAACGGTACGGCGTGAGCACCCAGAAAGTTGGAACGAATAATCATAGGAGAATTTCGCTGTAACTTTCTGATTACGCGCAACATTTTCAGTTCTGTTTCGGTGGTTAGTCCATATCCGCTTTTTATTTCAACAGCACCTGTACCGTAAGATGCCATCTCTTGCAGTCTTGCATTTGCAGCTTCGTACAGTTCCTCCACGCTTGCCTGTGCCAACCTTTGCGCAGAATTTAAGATGCCACCGCCGCGTTTGGCAATCTCTTCATAACTTAATCCTTTAATTTTGTCAATGTACTCTATTTCACGACTTCCCGCATAAACAATGTGGGTATGTGAATCACAAAAAGAGGGAAACACCATTCTTCCTGTGGCGTCAATCTCTACTACTTTTTCCTTAATTTTTGAAAGTTTTTCAGTCGAGAAATCGGACATTTTTCCAAAATCAACAATGGTTTCGCCTTCAGTCAGCAAATACGCATCTTCAATGGAATGAAGTGTTTGCATCTCTTTTCCTGCCCGCCAAACCACAGGGTTTTCTTCTACCTGCACTAATTTTTTGATGTTTTTTACTAAAATTGCCATAGAGAATTAAAAATTAAAAATTAAAAATTAAAAGATTTGCCAAAATTCTTACGGTCTTACGCTCTTACGGTCTTACGCTCTTCAAAATTTCATCTCGCATACGAATTGCCTCGTTTCTTGCGTGTTCACCGAAGTGGGCTTCGCCGTTTTCTATTTTTTTGTATGCCAACAAGATAGAGCGTGAGGCATTGACCACGCCGCCGTTTCCGCTTTTCAGATAGAGCGCAATATCTTCTGCTTTTCCGCCCTGTGCGCCGTAGCCGGGAATCAGAAAAAAGGTGCTGTCTAATTGTTGACGTACCTCGCGCGCTTCATCGGAGTGAGTACACCCCATTACGCCGCCAATGGATGAAAAACCGCATTCGCCAAGATATTCCTTTCCAAGCGTATTTATCTTTTCTCCAACAATATGATATACCCTCTTATTTGCTCCAATACTCAAATACTCAATATCTTTCGCTCCCTCGTTTGAAGTTCTGATTAACACGAAAACGCCTTTTTCGTTGTTTTTGAGAAATGGAAGAAAAGGGGAAATCGTATCCATCCCCATATAGGGATTCAGGGTCATAAAGTCGGCTTCAAAATCGCCTGAAAAGTGCGCTTTGGCGTACATTTCGGCGGTTTTGGCGATGTCGCCGCGCTTCACATCGGCAATAATGATCGCTTTTTGTTCGCGCAGGTAGGATAATGTTCTTCGGTATGCTTCCAATCCTTGCATTCCAAAAGCCTCATAATAAGCAATTTGCACCTTATAGCACGCAGAAACGTCCAACGTGGCATCAATAATCTGTTTATTAAAAGCAAAAAGCGCATCGCTGATATGCGAGAATGTTTTTGCAAAATGAGCAGGAAGATACTCAAAATCAGTATCTAACCCCACACACACGTGTCCTTTTTGGTTAACAGAGGAAAAAAGTTTGTCGATAAGCATTGTTTTAAGATTTAAAGATTTAAAGATTTAAAGATTTAAAAATTTAATAGTTCAATAGTTCTCTTAATTTTTAATTTTTAATTTTTAATTATTTTCGGAATTGTATTCGCATTATGGTTCCGCGGCCGGGGACGGAAGATTTTACAAATAGTTTTCCTTTATGGTATTGTTTAATGATTCTTTTTGCTAACGGTAAACCCAATCCCCAACCTCTTTTTTTGGTGGAATAGCCGGGTTTAAAAATGTGTTCCAGCTCTTTCGATAAAATTCCCTTTCCGGTATCTGAAATATCAATGTAAAAATTCTTTTCATCTTCCAATAAATCAATAATAATTACCCCATTACCATTCATTGCGTCCACCGAATTTTTGCACAAGTTTTCAATTACCCATTCAAAAAGATACTTATTAACAGGTATTTGAAAATCTTTCACTTCATTACGATTCACTTTTATGACTACTTTCGATGATATTCTGGATTGCAGATACTCAACAAATTCTTCAATGACTGTATCAATATTTTCACTTACCAATTCAGGTTCAGAGCCAATTTTAGAGAAACGCTGGGTAATGGTTTCCAATCTTTGAATATCTTTATCTATTTCAGAAATAATAGATTGATCCACATTTTGCTCTTTCAGCAGTTCATTCCAAGCCAATAATGATGAAATGGGAGTGCCTAATTGATGTGCCGTTTCTTTCGACATCCCCACCCACACCTTGTTCTGTTCAAAACGGCGGGTCGTACTCAAAATAAGATATCCCGCAATGATGAAAATAATAATGATAGTGAGTTGAATAATAGGATAGTACCTCAGTTTCATAAGCACAGAGGATTCTTCATACATTATGTAACACGTCCCCTGATAGGGAACATTAATTTTAATGGGGTCATTTTGATTTTTAAAATGTTTGATTAATTTACAAATATCCTCCTGTGTTTTATATCTTGTAGAATCAACCATTCCGCAGGCAATGATTTTACACATTGAACTGTCGGTAATAATTACAGGCACAGATGCTTGATTAATAACAATTTCCTGAAAATAGGATTTTATCAGTTTATCAATGGCTATACGCAAATTGGTATAAACCTTTGATTCTTTATAGTAGATAATGTTGTAATCATTTTTGTAGTAAGGGATTATCAAACTGTCAAATTCTACTTTTCTATCTCCGAGTTCGCAAATATTCTTCATATTCAGAATATCGCCTTCCACATTTACCCTATTGTTAATATTTCCCAATTCATCGGTAAGTATCGAAGGGATAGTGGAATTAGATTCCATAATTTCAAGGTAGAAAAGCATATCATCGTTAAAAGTAGCATCCAACGGCACATCGTTTATTTTTTTCATCGCTTTTGCTAAAAGTGAAGCGCGTTTACTTTCTGCCATCCGTATGGTTTCAAAAAATTGCTCCATAAAGGAAACGAGATTTGCCCTATATGCAATGGCATCCGCCCACACCATTACCTTTCTTCGTTCCTCTTCTCTGATGCTCTTTATTAAAGCATTAGAATACAATATCATAGCAAAAAAAACAACCGTTGCTAAATATAAAAGAATTCTATTCCACCGTTTATTTGCGCGTATTTTCATTTTTTATTAATAAATCCAAATTGTTCCGTCTTGTTGTAAAATAATCTTATGGTTTCTGAAATAGAGTAATTGAGCAACGTTTTCAAAAGGGAGGTTTCTTGTTTCAGATTGCATACTTTTATAATTATAAAAATTAATGGAGTTCGCATCGATACTATATATCAATTCTGAAGTAACATTAACAGGAAAATCATTGGTAATGATAGGGATATGTTTGTCGAAAGTACCAAAAGCATCAAAAAGATAGATACCTGATTTGGGGTCGTGAAATGCCAGCCCTTTTTCTTCCAATTCAATCATTTTCACAGGATTAAAAGAATATAGGGCAATAGGTGTTGTGGCAATCTCTTTTAGATTAAAATCCAATGTATGTAAATATTTATTCGCATTATCGTAGAGATGAATCTGATTTGCAGCAGAATAGGAGGCTAACGATATCGTGTAATAGCCCGCATCATATAAAGAAATGGGGTCGTTGATGACGGACAACTGTTCGTTCAGAAAGACAAGCGTACCGGCATCCCGATAAAACAGCATAATTTTCATTGGATTAAAAACATCGATAGAAGAGATAACTCCCAACGTTTGATTGGAATAGGTAAACAATAATTTACCTTGGGGAGAAAACTTTGAGATTTGTGCTTCTTTAACCGCATAAATGTTTCCGTAGGGGTCAAGTTTAATAAAATCGGCTTTAGCCTTGGGAATTTGCGTTTGCGCAATAGCCAAACTCATTGTAAAACACAAGATTCCGGAAAAAATAATGCTAAAAAACTTCATCAGGTTGTTAAACGTGTTAATATTTCGTTGTAAGATTCTTCCAATTTTCCCATATCTCTTTTAAAGCGGTCTCTATCCAATTTATTTTTCGTTTCATTATCCCAAAAACGCGCAGTATCGGGAGATATTTCATCGGCTAACAGGAGGTTGTTGTTTTCGTCGTATCCAAACTCTAATTTCATATCAATCACATCAATACCCACTTGGGAAAATAGTGCTGTAACAATCCTGTTTATTTGCATCGAGAGTTCGTAGATTTTGTGTAGTTCTTCGTAAGAGATAAGATTCAATGCCACAGCGTGATGTTCGTTAATCAGCGGGTCGTTCAGGAAGTCGCTTTTGAGGCATATTTCAAAGATGGTATTTTTGGGACGGCTCCCCTCCTCCATATCCAATCTTCTTGCCAACGAGCCTGCGATTACATTTCTAACAATAAACTCAAGCGGGAATACAGTAATTTTTTTACACAACTGATTGCGGTCATCCAAACGTTTGATGAAGTGTGTTTTAACGCCGTTTTCTTCTAATTTTTGATAAATAATTTCTGAAATTTTGTTGTTTAAAATCCCTTTGTTGTGAATTGAGGATTTTTTTATGCCGTTGTAAGCTGATATGTCGTCTTTATACAGAATTACCACAAAGGCGGGGTCGTCGGTTGCGTACAGTTGTTTAGCTTTTCCATCAAAAATAAAAGTTCTCTTTTCCAAAATATGTTATTTTATGTTAAAATTAATAGGCAGTTGATAATAGCAGGGTACGGTTTTTCCGGTA
>Ga0209628_10000814_pt1 | contig 19542 bp, 21 predicted proteins | sample TergutCu122P4_FD_187285 | JGI IMG/M metagenome (GOLD analysis project Ga0209628, IMG submission 187285) | Cubitermes ugandensis P4 segment gut microbial communities from Kakamega Forest, Kenya - Cu122 P4 (SPAdes) (version 2) | ecosystem: Host-associated > Arthropoda: Insects > Digestive system...
CAAATTCGGAGCATTCGTCAGGTTCGGACCCTTGGACGGCCTCCTTCACATAAGCCAAGTGATGGACGACCGCGTCGATATCGATGAGAACAATCAGAGATTGATCGGTAAGGACACGGGAAGGAGTCTTTCAGTTGGAGACAAAGTAAGGGCAAGGATCGTGAGCATCGATCTCAACGAGAAGAATCCTCAGGACAGCAAGATCGGACTGACAATGCGCCAGCCGGGTCTCGGAAAACTCCAGTGGCTTGAAGAGGACCGCAAAAACAAACAACAGCAGGGTGGTGCGTGATGGCAGGACCTGTATACAGAGCATGCAAACAGTGTAACTTTCTGACAGAGACCGACTCCTGTCCCCGATGCGGAGGCCAGACCTCCAAAGAGTGGCAGGGTTTCGTTGCGATAATCGATTTCGAGAGATCCGAGATCGCAAAAAGGATGGGGATCGCCGCCAACGGCAGATACGCCTTGAAGGTCCGATAATGAGTTACGGAGACAGAAAGGTCCCCGAAAAGAACAGAGCGCTCTTCAAGGAGCCTTTGGGAAGGGACCTCACAGAAGAAGAAATGACGGTCATCGGCAAAAAGCCGAAGATGATAACCGTGGGCGACGTGGTGTCGCTGACGGCATTCGAACAAGGGATCACTCCCGACCTGTCCATCTACGACGGACACACGGAAAGGAAGGAGATGACCGAGTTCGCGGCCCTTGTCATAGACAAGGGATGGAAAGAAAAGGTCGCGAAGAACCCGGCGGGAACAATGACCGCCGAGCTGTTCACAGCGATAGAAAACGCTTTGAAAGGGAAAGAAGAGATAATCCGAGTGATCGGGGAAGAGGATCTCGCGGTGATACCGTGCATACTCCTGGCCCCCGAAGGCTCGAAGATCATCTACGGATGGCCCGGCAAGGGGATGAAGCTCATCGTCACCGATGAGCAGATCCGAAAGAAGGCTCAATACCTCATGGAAATGACGGAGGGGTTGGAATGAAGATAGAGATAACAGAGAAGAAAGAAAATCCTTTGATGAAAAGGACAGAGGTCTATTTCACCATAGACCATGTCGGCGAGACCACTCCCGGCAGGAACGCTGTCGCAGAGGATATTGCGAAAAAATTGAAGTCCAAAAGGGACTGCGTCGTAGTGGACACCATCGATTCCGTCTACGGCATCGGAAGATCCAAGGGATACGCGAAAGTGTATGACACAAAGGAATCCGCTATGTCCTTCGAGAGCAAATACCTCCTGAAGAGGAACGGGATCGGAACACCTCCGCCCGCACCGAAGGAAGGCGCAGCACCCGCAGGAGCACCCGCGGCAGCACCGGCGCCCGCAGCGAAACCGGCACCGGCCGCAAAACCGGCTGAGAGCAAGTGATTGACATGGCAGACGCAAAGAAACCCGCAGCAGCACCGGCACCGGCAGCAAAACCGGCACCCGGCGGAGCAAAGCCCGCGGCAGGGGGAGCGAAACCCGCAGCCGGCGGCGCGAAGAAGGATGCCAAGAAGCCAGCGAAGCCGAAGGGCGTATCGAAGAAAGATGCTTACAAGGTCAACAACAACAAAGTTGAACGGATCAAACCGACCTGTCCCAAATGCGGACCGGGCATCTTCATGGCGGCACACAAGGACCGTGTATCCTGCGGAAAGTGCGGATACACCGAGTTCAAGAAAAAAGAATAAGCAATCTTCATTCGGCTCCCTCCCTCTCAAGTCGGGGCCACAGGATCGCCGGGGGAAGTATCTGGTCCCCCGGCAAACGATCTTATCTTTTAACTCAATAAAAAAGGGCCAGTGGTATAGCCTGGATAGCATAGGGGCTTCCGGAGCCTTAGACCGGGGTTCGAATCCCCGCCGGCCCGCCAGAATTTCAAACAAAAAATACCACAGTCATAATGCATTAAAAATAAAGGTGTTAGCTTTCTTGTGTATATTTATTACATATACGCACGGACAGCAAAAATATCTGTTCAAAGCTCACGCAGGATGCAAGGATAAAGAAAGAAAGTTGTTTTTTAAAAGGTTTGAACCGTGGTTGTTTACTTCACATCCAAGGTTGCTTTTATCTCCGGAGATATGATCCTTATCAACAAGAAGATGACGATGAGCAACGAACACAGACCATTTATGACGGTTGCCAGCGTGTATAATATGTGGAACATACCCAAGCCGCCAATAATTTGTAAGATCGCGCCTATTATGCCAAGTATTATCAATATCAGCAAAATTACCCAGATGATGAAACCATTTGATGTTTTTCTGTCTCCTGAGATCAATGTTGCGCTGTAAATAAAGAAGATACCGACAATGAACGCAATTATTACGCCTCCGATTCCATAACTGATTCCGCCCCAGATGGCATAAGCAATCATCATGAAGACTGCAAGGAGGATCGTGGTAATTCCATAGACCATCATCACAAGGCACACTACGCCTACCTTGTTGTCAAATGAGATCTTTAGGCCGACGATCCCTCCAAACAAGGAAAGGATCGTGGTGAATTTCTCACTCGATTCTCGTATGTTCAATCCCGCTATCAGGGCGAGTATACCCGCTATCAGGGCGCCTATCAGCCAGACAATGCCGCCGCCTAAGCCGCCGCCGCCAACTACCGCTGCGACTATTACTCCGCCTAATATCGTCATTATCCCCATTATTATGAGCAAAAGCCCAATGTTTTTGTTGTCGTCGAAGAATGACATGAGTAACGTATTGCTGTCTTTATATAATAATCATTTTTCTCTTAAAACAATAAAATACTTGCGCAGGAAATATAGAAATTCTATCTTTTACATCGATAACCGCTGCGAAAATGAATTTAAAAACGGTCTGAAGAACCCATGATCGGAAGAGTGATCTCTCCCTATGAAACATCAAATTGAAGAGCACAAATAGTACCCTTTTTTGACTCGATCTCATATATAAAAACCTGACCAAGAGCAGGTTCGTCACTGTAATCGCAGTCTGGGTAATGCGGAAAAAATGATCATTTCAATCCATAGAATACAGATAACTTTATATTCTCAGTATGTCGATTTCATATCAGTCTCGAAAGAGACGGGAAAAAGTGTTAGAATGGATGGAAAAGGAATACTTCAGGCAATCCTTGCACTGATCATCTTTATCGTATTCGCAATAATTTACTTCATAATTCTTGCGTTCATCATAAAGTTGGGAGTCGGGATCGTGACCGGATTCAGCGGCGAGTGGGGCAACCAGTTCGGTCCGATAGCGATCGGTGCATCGATATTGACGGCAGGCACTCTAATTGCAGGCGGCAGCATCAGAGATTCATTCAAGATGAACTGAAGAGAATAACTCTCGACGGAACGGAATGAAAAACCTTTTAAAACTTTCATTATCATTTTGAGCGCATGAAATGTGAATATTGCGATCATTCGGCAAATTGCAGATGCCCGAAGACAGAGTGTCCCCGCCACGGAAGCTGCGGGGACTGCGTTGCGTACCACCGCGACCAAAAACACGATCTGCCCTTCTGTCTTCGATCGTTGAGCGTTAAATAAATTGATTAATAACGGCTCTGTTACCCTATTGATGTATCTTACGAGGGATGAAGAGAACATTCTCGCCGGAGAAGAGGGCGAGAGCTGCCGGAAGGCGATGGAGCTTGTCGTAGCACTTGGTAAGATATACGGCGCGGAAGATCTGATCGATATAACATCGGCGCACCTTTCCGGTGCTTCTTATAAGACAATTGGGGACGGCGGCCTGAAATATCTGGAAGATATGGTAAAAGGCGGAGCAAAGGTCACCGTACCTTCCACTCTGAATCCCATCGGAATGGACAGGGAAAGATGGAAGGAGATGCACATTCCTCCGGCATTCGCGGAGAAACAGCTGAAGATCATCGATCTCTACAGCAAAATGGGCGTCATGACCACCTGTTCCTGCACACCTTATCTGAATAACAATGTTCCTTCACTCGGAGATCATGTGGCATGGGCGGAATCCTCGGCATTATCGTTCGTGAACTCGTACATCGGAGCGAGAACGAACAGAGAAGGAGGTCCCGGAGCACTGGCAGCGGCGATCATCGGAAAAACAGCAAATTACGGTCTGCACCTTGATGAGAACCGGAGACCTACGGTTGTCATCGACGCAGAGACCGACGGTTCAGTGTTCAGCTATTCGATGCTCGGACAGGCCGTGGGAATGAAGATAGGTTCCGGAATTCCCTATTTCAGGGGAATCAACCCTACTGTGGATGACGCAAAGACAATGTCGGCCGCTATGGCGGCATCCGGATCCGTTGCGTTGTATCACGTGGAAGGGGTGACGCCCGAGGCGGGGAACTTCGATATCGAAGGTCTGGAAATTATTCAAGTAGGAAAGACAGAGCTTTCAGAAGCATACAATAAACTGAACACAGCGGAAGACATCCAGCTCATAGCGCTGGGATGTCCTCATCTGAGTGTCAAAGAAATGAAAGATATCGCCGCTTTCCTGAAAGGAAAGAAAAAGAAGAATAAGTCGGTCGAGATCTGGTTCTGCACATCGTCGAAGGTACGCAGCGAGTGTCCGGAAGAAGTGAAGATCATGGAGCAGTTCGGCCCGGTGCTGGCGGATACCTGCATGGTGGTCGCTCCGATCGAAGGAACATTCCAGAGAACAGGCACCAATTCCGCCAAGGCGGGCAACTACCTTCCAACGTTATGCTCACAGAAAGTGATCTGCAGGGACATCTCCAAACTGATGGAGGTGGTCCTGTGAAAATGCAGGGGAGAGCGATCTCATCCGGAAAGGTTCAGGGGACCGTTCTGAAACTGAACGAAACGTTCAGCTTCCTTGGCGGCGTGAACGCTTCAACCGGAGACCTGAAGGTCGCCGAAGGCAACATCGCAGGAAAAGTATTCGTTTTCATAGCCGGAAAGGGAAGCACTGTGGGATCGTTCGTGATGTATGACCTCATGGTCCACGGAAAGGCACCGCTAGCGGTGATAAACAACACAGCGGAGACCATCGTCACTACCGGTGCAGTAATATCTTCTATCCCAATGGTCGACAAGGTCGACATCGATCTTTTGTATGACGGCGATGAAGTTATCGTCGACGGTGATAACGGTACGGTTGAGATAAAGAACGTAAAGACCATCCGCATCGCCTCGTGCGCGCTCATTAACGAAAGAGGAAGGGTCCTTCTGCTTCAAAGACCCTCCACGGCCAAATCCTTCCCCGGAACGAGGTCCCTCGTGGCAGGAAAGGTGGAACCCGGCGAAGATGTGGAGAATACCGCCGTGAGAGAAATCATGGAAGAAACGAGCATCAAGGTCTCAAAACCCGATGCGAGGCTCCCGCCCATCTACGTCAGAGAAGGGAACATCATTTGGGAGGTCTATCCTTTCCTTTTCAAGATCAAAGACCAGGAACCAGTTCTCAACAAAGAGAACATCGGTTTCGAGTGGATCAGACCGGACGACATCAAAAAGGATTCCACCATCGTTCCGCAGACATTCGATGTGGTCAACAAAATGTTAAAAGGGTTGAAATGAGGGCAGAGCCCTCTGTTTATTGTTCCGCTGAACTTATTCCGATGACGATATCTTTCCCGGTCACATCCCAGGTCTTGATCTCATCGCCGCCCGGACTGTCCGTGAAGACAAGCTTTTTTGCTCTGACCTCGGAAGCGATATGATCCGCCCAGGTGTTGAACAATCCGACAAGATAAGGCTCAGCGCTCACGTCGCAGTTGATGTACTGCTCCACGTTGAGTTTCATATCTTTTCTCATCTGCTGTATCCTTCGGATAAGCTCCCTTGCGTAGCCTTCCGCCTCAATCTCCGGGGTGACGTTGAAGTCGATGAATATCTTCCCGCCGTCGAACTCCACTCCCTCAAGGCCTTTGACCTCTTTTTCCGTTTTTACGTAAACGATCTTCTTGATGTTGCCCTGCTGTTTCAGAACTTCCTCGAAAACGGATACCGACGAATTGGCATCACCTTCGCCTTTCACGAAGATCTGCTTCAGCGGCCATCTGAGCTTGCTTCCCATCTTTGCTCTTTCGGAAGCGATGACCTCTATCACATTCTGGATAAGGAACATGCTCCTTTCAAGGTCCTCGTTGATGAGGGATTCATCGAAAGCTGCCCAATCCTCCATGTGGATCGTCGGTTTCGAACCCCCCATGTGCTGATACACCTCTTCCGCTATGTGCGGCGTTAGAGGCGCCAGAAGCAGCGCGGTGTTCATGATCGCACTGTGCAGAACGAAGTACGAAGCTATCTTGTCATCATACGAATCGCTTCCTTCGCTCCAACTCCTGTCCCTTACCAAACGCACATACCAGCGGGAGAGGTCCTCCAGGATGTAGTCCTCCAATGCTCTTGCAACCTTGTGCAGTTCTCTCGACTCTAACCCCTGCGTAACCGCTTTCTTTACTTTCTCTGTCCTCGAGAGCATCCATCTGTCCTCGTCCCTGAGGTTCTTGCTAACGCTCTTGAAAGTATGCGCGGAAGGATCGTAACCGTCGATGTTCATGTACGTAGAAGCGAAATTCACAACGTTCCAATATGTGTTCAGGATCTTTCTCGCATTCTTCGGTCCGTCCTTCTGGAATGCGGTGTCCTCCCACGGTGCGTTCGTTTTGATCAGATACAATCTCAGCGAGTCCGCTCCAAGTTCTTTGATTATATCCAACGGTTCGATGACGTTCCCTTTGGATTTCGACATCTTCTGGCCTTTCGGGTCAAGGATCCATCCGTGCATCATCACTTCGTCATAGGGCGCGCGCCCGAATGAAACAACTCCGGAAGCGAGCTGGGTATAGAACCACCCTCTCGTCTGGTCGTGTGCTTCGATGATGAATCTTCCGAAACCCCATTTGTCGAACTCTTCCGTTCTTGAAGGATAGCCCACCTGAGCCCACGCCGCAACTCCGGAATCGAACCATACATCCAGCACGTCTTTCACCCTGTGCATGGTGGAACCGCATTTCTTGCAATCGAATGTGACCTCATCGATCCACGGGCGGTGGGTGTCCATTCCGTCCTTGTATCCTTTGCCGTTGTGCAGATCCTTGTATTGTCCGACGACGTGCATCTCCCCGCAGCCGCACTCCCAGACGGGTATCGGTATCCCCCAATATCTCTGGCGGGAGATGCACCATTCCCTTGCTCCCTCGACCCAGTTCTTCTCTCTGGATTCGCCTGCCCAGTCGGGCACCCATTTCACTCTTTCGGTCTCTTCCAGCATCTTTTCCTTTATTCCCGGAACGTCGATGAACCATTGTCTGGTGTTGCGGAAGATGATGGGTGTTTTGCATCTCCAGCAGTGGCCGTATCTGTGAGCGGTTTTCTCGGAATTGAAAAGCAGTCCCTTTTCGTTCAGGTATTTTACGAGATCGTCGTTAGATGCTCTTACTTTCTTATCCTTCATCATGGGGAACTCTTCGGTGAAACGTCCTCCCTCGCCCACGGGGCAGAAAGGCTCTATGCCGTATTTTTTCCCGGTTTCGAAGTCGTCCGGACCGAAACCCGGTGCGGTATGGACCAATCCCGTGTTGTCCTTCTCAACGTAATCCGCATTCAGGACCTTGAATGTCCATTTGCTTCTTTTCAGATATTCCGGGCTTATCTCGAAGGGAGGAACATATTCCATTCCCTCGAGTTGTTTCCCGGTCATTTTTTCGATAACGTCAATCTTCGAATAACCGCCTTTAGCCGCTACGTATTCGGCCTGAGAGAGCATGCATATCACGGTCTCTTCTTCCTTGTCCGAAGAGAATCTGATCTTCGCGTACTCATACTTGGGGTGAGCTGCCACCGCCATATTTGACGGAAGCGTCCAGGGCGTGGTGGTCCATATCAAAAGTGATACTTTCCTGTCTTTAACCAAGGGGAACCTCACCATCACCGACGGGTCGGTCTCATCCGAGTATTCTATCTCTGCTTCAGCGAGAGCCGTTTCGCATCTCGGACACCATGTGACCACTTTGCTTGAAGGTCCGAGCAATCCTTTGTCGTAGGCGCACTTGACCGTCCACCATGCCGATTCCATATAATCGAGCTTGATGGTCTGATAGGGATCGTCCCAATCCATCCACACTCCCAGCTGTTTGAACTGTTCGGTCATGCTTTCTCTGAGTTCGCAGGCGAATTTTTTGCATGTATCCACGAATTTATCGATACCTCGTTCCTCGATCTCTTTCTTCGAATGGACGCCTATTTTCTTTTCCACCTGCACTTCGATGGGAAGGCCGTGCATATCAAAGCCCGGCTGATCCCTCACGTTGTACCCGTTCATCCTGAGGTATCTGATCATGATATCCTTCAGGGTCTTGTTCATCGCAGTACCGAGGTGGATAGCGCCGGTCGTATACGGCGGTCCGTCCAGGAAATGGAATCTTTCTCCATTTGACCTCAGTTCTTTGGTCTTCTCATAAGCATTGGTGGTTCTCCAAAATTCTTGGATCTCCCTTTCTATCGTTGGCGCATCATAATTCGCGCGGACCTGCTTTATCATCGCTAATCCTCTTTTGCCCGGTATATCTTGCCGGGATAGATGGCAATCAACGTCGTGATTATATAGTTACTGCAAAAAATGAGTGTTTTCGATGCGGAATTCTCTATTATGGGCCCTGGAAGATCTCGACTGCTTCTTTCAGTCTCTCTGCAACTTCTCTGCCCTTAGGCGTCAATTCGAGGAAGGTAGTTACATAACTCGGGCGTTCTAACTTTTTTGTTATCATGCCCTCATCCGCCATTCTATTTGTTAGAGATTCCAAGGTTCTGTAGGATGTGACGATGTCCAGCAGATCGCTTAATTTGGTCGGATCCGTCGAATCCAGCAAACGAATAAGCAGTAAGGCTACATAACGCTCAGACAACAACATAACATCGTTTTTCTGTCTGCCTTTCTGCATAGGCTTTCAATCAACTTGTTGGATTTAGATAATTGTATTTTATAATGCAATTTGATGTTTATTAACAAATAGAATTAAATCCGCTATGCACAATTTCACTTGTCAATTAGCAAGTGGTTGCATTATGGAAAATACAAAACTAACGCAAGCAAAAATTGCAAAGATTGATGAGTTTTACACTAGATGGGAAGTCATCGAAAGGGAAGTTCAGGCCTACATCGAATACGATGCAAATGTTTTTCGTGGCAAAACTATTCTGTGTCCGTGTGATGATCCGGAGTGGAGTAATTTCACAAAGTTTTTTGCATTACATTTTAAAGAGTACGGATTAAAGAAACTCATTTCAACAAGCTATGCGCCAGACAGCAAAAAGTATAAAGGCGGTTATCAGACAACCCTATTTGAAAAGAACGATCCAAAATATGATGTAAAGAAAACTCAAATTCATGGAAAAATCTTCATTCTAGAGAGTGAAGATGTTAACAAAGACGGAAAAATCAACATTGATGATCTGAAATGGGACTACATGAAAGGCGATGGCGATTTTCGCAGTAAAGAGGTAATGAAGCTGCGTGATGAATCAGACATCATTGTAACCAATCCTCCATTTTCACTGTTCCGTGAATTTCTTATGTGGATAATGGAAGGGAAAAAACAATTTCTTATCATCGGAAATATGAACGCGATAACCTACAAAGAGGTATTTCCTTTGATAAAAGACAACAAAATGTGGCTTGGTCCAAGCATAACGAGCGGCGACAGAATGTTCAATGTTCCTGACAACTTCGATCTTTATGCTTCGAGTTTTGGTTCCGACGAGGAAGGAAAAAAATACATTAGAGTCAAAGGGGTTCGTTGGTTCACGAATCTTGATCACGGCCGTCGCCACCAATCGTTGCCGTTAATGACGATCGCTGACAATCTGAAATACAGCAAGCACAAAGAAATCAAAGGCAAGAAAGCATATGAAAAATATGACAATTATGACGCAATAGAGGTACCATTCACTGATGCCATACCCTCAGACTATGACGGTATAATGGGCGTGCCGATTTCTTTCCTTGATAAGTACAGCTCAGAACAGTTTGAAATCCTAGGGGCGACTGAAAGCGAAGGCAGAGGATTCTCAAACGGACTGTGGGATGAAGAAAGTAAGGTAAGTCAGCCCATGATTGCGAACAAGAGGATCTACAAGAGGATCTTTATTAGGAAGAAGGGGGAATCAAATGAAAACTAAATTAAAAACATACACAGTCCGGGAAATCTGCAACGGCTTTGTATATAACGAACTTGAAGGAAAAGGATTGTTTGGACTTTCAGGTAAATTGACGATTCAGCCAGAATACCAACGAAATTACATTTATGCTGACGGAAAAAAAGATGTTGCAGTGATCGAATCACTCCTCAAAGGATATCCCTTGGGGTTGATCTATTTCAATGATGTTTCAGCGGATAGATACGAGGTGTTGGATGGTCAACAGCGCATTACTTCGATTGGACGATTCTTAACCGGGAAGTTTGCCATCCGTGATGAAAACGGTCGCGAGCAGTTGTACAGCTCGCTGCCAGTCGATAAGCAAAATATTATCATGAACAGTGAACTTTTGGTTTATCACTGCCAGGGTGAGGAAAGTGAGATCAAGGCATGGTTCGACACAATAAATATTGCCGGAATCCCGCTCAACGAACAGGAACGTAATAACTCGATATATTCGGGACCATTTGTTACTCTGGCCAAGGCCGAATTCAGTAATTCCAATAATTCAAACATTCAAAAATGGAGCGCATACGTATCGGGGTCTGTTAAAAGGCAGGAGTATTTGCATACAGCATTATCGTGGGTTGCAGTGTCAAAGGGGCAGGTTATTGAAACCTACATGGCAAACCATAGGTTTGATAAGAATATCAAAGAACTTAAGACCTACTTCAACACAGTGATAGACTGGATATCAGGGACTTTCGTCGACGTCGAAAAGGAAATGTGTGGTTTAGAATGGGGAAGGTTGTATGAAACCTATCATGGGCAGTCGTATGATCCTTCTGAGGTGTCAAAAGCGGTTCAAAGATTATATGGGGATGTTTTCGTTAGAAAGAAAAGCGGAATATTTGAGTATATATTGGGCGGAGAAATAGACACCCGTCTTATAGAAATTCGAATTTTCGATGATGCTGTAAAACAATCTGTATATAAGCAGCAAACAACGGAAGCGAAAGAAAGGGGAATATCAAATTGTCCGATCTGTGCAATTGGTCACGATGCCGGAAAAAACAAGATCTGGGAGCTGAAGGAAATGGATGCCGATCACGTTTCAGCTTGGAGCAAAGGCGGCGCTACTGACATCAGTAATTGTCAAATGCTATGCAAAACACACAATCGAGCGAAAGGAAACAAATGATGATCCTTGATCGTCGAGAGGTCAGAACCACTTATCAAGGCTCTTTTGACTCTTCTTCGACCGGTTGCTCTTTCTGGCCGCTTCTATTCTGTCCAGCGTTCCTTCCACTCTCTCCCGAGTGAAATCATAACCTTCCAGCATACCGATGATCTTCTCCCTCTGGATATCCGTGGAAGTTACGGAATAGTTGTCGGTGTATTTGCTCTTCAGGAATATGTCCCTGACATCCTGATAAAGAGGAATATCCAACGACTTTGCTGAAATGACGTGTTCGAGGTCACCGTGATCCTTGATGAGTTTCAATCCCTTCTTAGGACCTATCCCCGGGATACCCGGATTGAAATCCGTTCCCATGAGAATGCACACGTCGATCAACTGCTCCCGCGTAATACCCAGAGCCTTCAGGAACTCCGCCGAATCGATGATCTCTGTTTTCACATCTTTGTATTGATCTCTGCCGGGAACTTTCCTTCTTCCGGTGATGGTCATATTCCTTACGAGGGTGGGTGCTCCGAAAAGGATCGAATCGAAATCCTGAGATGCGGCGGCCCAGACATCTCCTTTCGAGCACATGTAGGCAGCTTGGCCTTCACCGTCGGAAGGCGCTTCCACCATAGGCAATCCCAAATACGAGATCAATTCCCTTGATGATTCCCTTATTTCATGGGTCATCTTCGATGTCTGCTGGGCTTTCGAGAAAGCTTTCTTCATGTCGCCTTCTTCGATAGCCTCCTCCCATTCGTCCGCCGCTTTGTCTCTGCGTTCTTTACGATCGGCCAGAATGGCCATCTTCAGCGGGTGGGGTTTTCCGTCGAAGACGAAACAGGGTTCTATTCCCTGAGCTATCAGATTGGATGTGCGGTATAATATGCCGGAAAGATGAGATGTTACCCTCCCTGTTCTGTCGCAGAGCGGCGAGCCGTCGGGCTGCCTTATTATCGATAAGAACTGATAGATGGTGTTGTAGGCATCGATGGCAATGGTCTTTCCTTCCAGTTCCGTTAATTCAACGGTCCTCGGTTCTGTTAATCCTGAAAGGTTGACTCCCATGGCAAGACCTCACTTCTTGGCGTTGGGCCCGAACGTCTGCCAAAGGGCTATCTCATCTTTCATGCTGCTTGCTTTGAAAAGGGAACTTCCTGCTGCGAGTACGGTAGCTCCCGCATCCACGCATCTTTTTCCCGTTTCGCGGTTGATGCCTCCGTCAACAGATATCTCTAATCTGGGGTTGTGAGCATCCGCGTATTCTCTTACGTGTTCTATCTTCTTCAGGCCGATCTCTTTGAAACTCTGTCCTCCGAATCCTGCGTCCACGGTCATTATGAGAACGAGGTCCACAAGGTCAAGGACCGGATCGATCTTTTCGACCGGAATACCGGGGTTAAGAGTTATTCCGGGTTTAACTCCGAGATCCCTGATCATTTTGAGGGTCTTTTTCACATCCGTATCAGATTCGACGTGGAAGGTCAGCATATCGGAACCCGCGTCCGAAAAAGCTTTCACGTATTTTTCCGGTTTAGTTATCATCAGATGAACGTCGAAAGGCATCTTTGTGAACTTTCTAACTGAACTTACAACCAACGGACCGATGGTGATGTTCGGAACGAAAACACCGTCCATAACATCTAGGTGCGCCCAATCGGCGCCCGCCGCCTCGATCCTTTTGACCTCTTCACCTAATTTGGAGAAATCCGCGGACAACAACGACGGCGCTACCTTGGTCATGATGAGGCTAATGCACTTCTCTGATTTAAATTTGGAGTTTTTTGTACGACACGGATACCTCTGTCACGTGAAGTGGTGGAATCCGTCGCCCGTGAGACCACAATGGCCACGTCAATCCGCAACCGATAACACGGGGCTTATCTGGACGGAAGGAGTAGAACTTGCAGATATAAAAATACATATCGGCCTGAAAGGATCGCAGTTACGAGAAAATTAATATCCCAAAGGGCAATTAAGCGTGCATGACAACATCCATTCACAGCAAAGCGGCGAAGATCTGCGACGTATCCGGCTGCAGCAAGGAGGCGGAACGGTCGATCAACACGAAACAATTCGCAAAATCGTCGCTTACGCTCAAAGAATCAGGGATCAGAAGCGTACATCTGTGCAAAGATCACTACAAATCGTACAAGAAAGAAACGAAGACAAGCAGAGAGCTTGATCAGCTGTACTAAGGGGAAAGATGTTAGATATTCTGTTCCTGGGCACAGGGGCGAGCATTCCCTCAAGGGACAGGGGCATGCCTTGCGTTGCGGTCCGCAGCGGTTCCGATGTTGTACTGTTCGATTGCGGAGAAGGTTCTCAGAGGCAGCTGATGATCTCTCCTATCTCTTTCATGAAAGTGAAGGCTATATTCATCACACATATGCACGGCGACCACTTCCTGGGGCTTCCGGGACTGCTTCAGACCATGGGGCTTTCCGGCAGGAAAGATAAACTGCTGATATGCGGTCCCGAGGGAATCTCTTCTATCATGGAAGTGTTCCTGAAGGTATGCGAGGGAAAGATCGATTACGAACTGGATATTGTGGAAGCAACTCACGGCAGTTCCTTCGTCTTCAAAGGTTTTTCAGTTGCCGCTTTCAAAACAGAGCACAGCCAGCCGTCCTTCGGTTATAAACTGACGGAGAAACCTGTCCGGGGAGTATTCAACAAAGAAAAGGCAATTGAATTGGGTCTGAGACCCGGTCCGGACTTCACCAGACTGCAGGACGGCGAGACCGTGAAAGGGGTAACTCCTGAGATGGTCATCGGCCAATCGAGACCGGGATGCAGTCTTGTTTATTCCGGCGATACTACAAAATGCGGCGGATTGACGATGGCCGCCTCCGGCGCCGACGTTCTCATCCACGAATCGACATTTTCGAAAAAAGAATCCAAGCTCGCGGAAGAACATAAGCATTCGACGTCCGTACAAGCAGCGGAAACGGCAACGGAATGCGGGTGCAGAGTTTTGTTTTTAATTCATACAAGCAACAGGTATGACGACAAAAGCATCCTGGAGGATGAGGCAAAAGCGGTTTTCGAAAGGACCGTCGTCCCCTCCGACATGGATATGTACAAAGTGTCGAAGACCTCTGTAAAGAAGATTTGAGTGGGATGTATACTCCCATTCACTGAATTAATTTATTAACAATGAAAAATATAACCTTTTATTCACACTGTTTTAGTGGCGCACCGGAAGGGAATGAAAAATGGCGAAGAAAAATATCCATGTGGCCGGCATCGACGAAATACCGCTGCCGAAAAAGAATATCGAGATCGTAGAAAGGAAAGGGATCGGACACCCCGACAGCGTTGCTGATGCGCTTGCGGAAGAAGTGAGCAAGGCTCTCTGCAAGATGTACATCAAAGAGTTCGGGCACGTGCTGCATCACAACACGGACGAGACCCAGATAGCCGCCGGTCAGGCCGCTCCGAAATTCGGAGGCGGAGTGATACTCGACCCGTCGTACATTCTGTTGGTGGGAAGAGCGACAACGATCATAGAGAAAGGAAAGGATGCGAAATCCCTTCCCTGCAAGCCGGTGGCCTTGGCCGCGGCAAGAAAATATCTGGATAAGACATTCCCCAACCTGGACGTGGATTCCGAGGTCATCGTTGACGCAAAGATCGGAATGGGATCCGACGACCTCACCGGTGTGTACAAAGCATCCGGACATCTCGCCAATGATACTTCATTCGGAGTAAGCTATGCTCCCTTCTCAATAACTGACAAACTTGTTCTGAACACAGAAGAGTTCATCAACGGAAAACTGAAGAAGAAACTGCCGGAGACCGGACAGGACGTTAAGGTAATGGCGTCGAGGATCGGTAACAAGGTAACAATGACCGTGGCATGCGCAATGATAGACAAGTACATCGCAAACGTTACAGAATACAAGTCCGCGGTGGAACAGCTTCACAGCTCCGTTCTGGATAATGCGCTGAAGATAATCGGCTCGCAGAAGGTTGACGTGGAACTCCACGTGAACACGGGAGACAACTACAAGAGGAACGTGTTGTACCTCACATGCACGGGAATGTCCCAGGAGATGGGAGACGACGGTTCCGTGGGAAGAGGGAACAGATGCAACGGCCTCATAACACCGTACAGACCGATGTCCATGGAGGCCACTTCCGGAAAGAACCCCATCACGCACATCGGAAAGATCTACAACATCATGAGCAAGCTTATTGCGGACGATGTGGCGAAGATCGTGGGCGGAGAGGCCGAGATACACGTAAGACTGCTTTCGCAGATAGGCAAACCCGTATCCAACCCTCTGAATGCTTCCATCGACATCCTGATGAAAGATGCCGACACCAACCCGAAGCTTCCCAAGTGGAAGAAAGAGGCCGAAGCCATCGCAGCGGAATGGTTGGATAATGTGGACAAGATCACAGATATGATCGTTCTGGGAAAGGTCAGAACGTTCTGATCCAAGAACTGAACAGGGGAAAAGATGAAAATAATCGACGTGCCGCAGTTCGGACCGATGTTCAGGTTCTCGGATGCCAACATTTACTGGACGGTCCACTCGCTGTCAGACGGAAAAAGGGTCGGCAGGAAGAAGCTGGCCGAAATGGTCGGGGTCGGAGAAGGCAGCATGCGGAAGATAATCGACACCCTGAAGAAATGGAACTACGTCACCGTAAAACAAACAGGGATCACCATCACCAAGGCCGGTCTGGAATTCTATTTGAAAATTCCGATAAGGATCGTCCACATAGAACTGGGGGGATCCTCGGTCGGTCTGTTCTCGCAGAGTGTGCTGGTGATGGGTGTTTCCGACAAGGTGGTCAACGGGATGCAGCAGAGGGACGCAGGCATCAAGGTCGGAGCCACGGGATGCACCACCGTAGTGATCAGGGAAGGTGTCCTGATGGTACCTCCCGATTGGAATATCGATGAAAAAGACCCGGAACTGGCGTACAAGATACGCAAGGAAACGGGGATCACACAGAACGATGTGATAATAGTAGGAGAAGCGAAGACAAAGTTATTGGCCGTAGAGGCGGCCGTGAACGCGGCGTTGGAACTTATCTGATCATGGAATAATCATGAAACATCTGCTGAACTATTCCGTTATGCAGGATATCGGGGAACTTCCCCGGAACGGAGGGGGGCTGGCGGACATCGGATGCGATGGGATCGAGCTGTTCACGCTTTTCGAAAAGGTCCCCGCCGTCTACGCCGGTATCTCGCCGTCGGTCCATCTTCCGTACGCCATCGATTGGTTCACCGCTTGGAACGGAACAATCGATACCGCCGAGTTCGATGAAAAGAACGTCAAATACATGATATACGGCCGCGACCGGGAAGAGATCGTCACCAACATAAGGTCGGCCATCGAATACGCTTCGGAGATCCGACCGGCATACGGAACATTCCACGCGAGCTGCACCAACCTCGACGAAGTGATGCTCCGTAAGCAAAAAGACAACAGCAGAGAAGTTCTGAAAGCATTTTGCGAAATGATCAATCAAACTGTCTCGTTATTCCGTAACAACGAACCTCCTTTCAGATTGGCTTTCGAGAACCTCTGGTGGTCCGGATTGAAGCTTCTCGATCCGTGGGAGTATAAGTTCTTGGATACACACCTCGAATTCGATAATTGGGGATTCTGTTTGGACACGGGGCACATGATGAACACCCTCCCCGATGCTTATGAAGAGGACACATGCGTAAAAAGGCTTCTGGAGATCTTCGGCAAATACCCAGACGAGATGAGGGACCGTATCAAAACCATGCACCTGCACGTGAGCACGAGCGCAGAATACAGAAAAACGTTCAAAGAAGAACCAAGACCTCCCGAAGAGAAGATGACTTCTACGGTAGAAAGGGTCTATTCTCATATATCAAAGATAGATCAGCATCGTCCTTTCTCAAAGAACGGATGCAGGCTTTTGGTGGATGCCATATCTCCCGATTACGTAACGCACGAGATGTCAGGCACATCCACCGAACAAGCAATTAAGAACTTCATACAGCAAAGGGCCCATTTCCCCTGAGCAGACGTATCCTATAAATAGTACATTAATAATGGGACTGCCAGAGGAATAGTTAAATGGCTCGTTTTAAAGAAGCTGAGGCAAGGCTCCTTGAGAAAACCGTATGCATGAATTGTTATGCAACGAATCCCAAAAAGGCGGAGAAATGCCGCAAATGCGGGTACAGCAAGCTCAGGCCCAAGGCCAAAGAGAGCAGAAAGCAGTGATCACTTTTTTGTGAAACGTTCCATATCCATTTCCGGATTTGGAGCATTCATTTCTTTAATATACTTCAAGGGCGGTTCAGTAATCGCGGGATATCTGGGAGCGATTCGCATTAATAACAAACAGGTATTCGGGATATCGTAAGATCGTGGTCAGGTCGGCGGAAGCATGAAGATCGAAAAAGTATGGGCAAGAGAAGTGATGGATTCCAGGGGGAACCCGACGGTCGAGGCCGAACTCACAGTGGGCGGGAAGAAGATTACTGCGATAGCTCCTTCGGGGGCATCCACCGGCACGTGGGAGGCCTACGAACTTCGAGACGGGGGATCAAGATACAAAGGCAAAGGCGTCCTGAAAGCCGTTGCGAACATAAGGAACGAAATGTCCAAGCTTCTTGAAGGAATGGATCCTTCCGATCAGCGGACGATAGATTACGCACTTATCGATCTGGACGGCACGGAGAACAAAACAAGGCTGGGAGGCAACGCGATCACAGCGGTCTCCCTGGCAGCTGCAAAAGCAGGCGCTTTTTCATTGGGGAAAGAGGTCTATCAGCACATCGGGAACGATCATGTTACTCTCCCGGTACCCATGTTCAATATCATCAACGGCGGGAAGCACGCCGGAGGGGGCCTGGCGGTACAAGAGTGCATGATAGTCCCCGCAGGTGCGCCGTCCTTCACCGAGAGTCTCAGATATTCGTCCGAGATATACATGGAGCTGAAATCCATATTAAAGAAAAAGTACGGTCCGGCGGCAGTCAACATAGGCGATGAAGGAGGTTTCGCTCCGCCCCTTCAAACTGTGGACGAAGCGCTGGAAATAATCATCAAAGCGATCTCCTCGGCCGGATATTCTCCGGGGAAGGATGTTTTCCTTGCGATCGATGCGGCATCATCGGAATTCTGCACAGACGGTATTTACGACGTCGACGGAATGAAGCTGACCGCAGGAGAACTTGCCGAACACTACGCCGACCTCACGGAGAAGTTCCCGCTCATCAGCATCGAGGATCCTTTCCACGAAGATGATTTCGATACCACCGCCGAACTGACGGCAATGGTGGGAAAGAGCATCCAGATAGTCGGCGACGATCTTTTTGTCACGAACACAAGACGCCTCTGCAAGGGAATAGAAATTGGAGCGGCGAACGCGATGCTCCTGAAGGTCAATCAGATCGGAACGGTAACGGAATCCGCCGATGCGGCGCAGATGAGCTTTGATTACGGTTATAACGTGGTGGTATCGCACAGATCCGGAGAGACAGAGGATACGTCGATCGCAGACCTGGCGGTCGGCTGGGGTAACGGAGAGATAAAGACCGGAGCACCCGCCAGAGGGGAACGCACCGCTAAATACAACAGGCTGCTGAGGATAGAAGAGGACCTGGGATCAAAAGCCGTATTCCCCGGAAAGAAGATCTTCGGATTGTGATAAGATGGAAAAACTGTTCATTGCCGATGAGAAGGATGTTCGAGAAGGATATACGATGGACATCTACTTCGAAAGGACGAAGAGGATCCTCGAAGAATCCGGCCTGTCCGGAACAAAAGTGTGCGCAGAGATCACAGGCGGCTCTTTACCCAGAGGGTGGAAATGGGGCGTATTCTGCGGGTTGGAGGAAGTTATCCGTTTAACGGAAGGATTACCCATCTCAATATCAGCGGTCCCCGAAGGGACCATATTCAAAACAAGGACTGCCGATAGTGTTCGAGTACCCCTCGTGAACATATTCGGCGCATACACGGATTTCGGCGTGATGGAGACAGCAATACTGGGTATGCTGTGTCAACCCTCCGGGATAGCCACAGCGGCCGCCAGAACGAAGATAGCCGCCAAGAACAAGACGCTGTTAGCCTTCGGGAACAGAAGGATGCACCCGGCTATTGCAGGGGTGTTAGATCGTTCGTCGTACATAGGGGGATGCGATGCCGTTTCTTCCAAGATCGGCGGGGACATAATCGGCAAAGAACCTATCGGAACGGTCCCCCACACTCTGATGCTTATAATGGGAAGCAACGAGGTCACATTCAAAGCATTCGACAGGATCATCGAGAAAGATGT
>Ga0209628_10000815_pt1 | contig 19535 bp, 15 predicted proteins | sample TergutCu122P4_FD_187285 | JGI IMG/M metagenome (GOLD analysis project Ga0209628, IMG submission 187285) | Cubitermes ugandensis P4 segment gut microbial communities from Kakamega Forest, Kenya - Cu122 P4 (SPAdes) (version 2) | ecosystem: Host-associated > Arthropoda: Insects > Digestive system...
TGTTTATTCTTTCCAAACTCATACCCTATTGGATTATCGGTTTTGTGGTGTTGAGTTTGTGTATGGGCGTGGCGTGGCTCGTTTACGGCTTACAACCCGCCGGAAGTTTGCTCACCATCTATTTTTTTGCATCAATCTATATATTAGTGGTTTCCGGAATGGGATTAATAATTTCAAACTACTCAAACACGATGCAACAAGCGATGTTTGTTACTTTCTTTTTTGTGATGATATTATTGTTAATGAGCGGATTATTCACACCGGTAGCCAGTATGCCCGTTTGGGCGCAAAAAGCAACGATTATCAATCCTTTGAAATATTTTATTCAAATAATGCGATTGGTTTATTTAAAAGGCAGCGCATTTAAAGAACTTTTATCGCCATTTTTTGCCCTTTGCAGTTTTGCCGTTGTATTTAATGCTTGGGCGGTGGTAAGTTACCGGAAAAGCAAGTGAAAAATAATCATACGGAATTAATTATGTCTTTGTAGGGCTATTATTGAGCTAAATTCACACCTCACACCTCACACCTCACACCTCTTACCTCACACCTCTTACGGTTTTACGGTCATTTTATAGGCGGCGTATCTCTCCATTACTTGTTGCACATATTTAACCGTATGCGAGCCGGGGAAGTAACCCGATTTTACCAAAGAATCAGCAACGATTTCGCGTTTTGATTTCATTTTCAAATATTTAGAAACATCGTTCCAATTTTTGTAATCTCCGCCATATTTCGTGCATAAACGTTGTGCATCAAAAATATGTCCGCGCCCTGCGTTGTAAGAGGCTGCTACAAAATGGAGTTTTTCTTCTTCATCTTCAATATCATCAAAAGATTTTCGGATGGTGTTAAGATATTGAACTCCTGCATGAACAAACGCTTCCTCATCGTCGGTTTCCGAAACGCCGAAATATTCCATAGTAGCGGGCATCATCTGCATCAACCCGAAACTTCCGCCTCTGCCTATTAATCCGGCAATGAATTTGGTTTCCTGACAAATAATAGAAGCCACAAAACGCCAATCAATTTCATATTTTTGCGCAAATTTTTTAATAACAGCGTCGTATTGTGATAGCGTTTCATTTGTTTTTTTTGCAAAAGAAGCATTAATTAATGTTGACTCTAAAGAAAAATACTTTCTGATAAGATAACTATATTTTGGTTTTTTCTTAAAATCTAATAACCAGTGATTTATCTCTTCATTCAATCGCACATTATTCTTATTCAAATACCAACGCCGTTCAAACTGAGGTCCCGCTTTATCTAAAATTTTAACATTCGAATAAAACGGTATTAATGTAATTGCCTGATTATAATCACAAATAAGCAAAGGGATCTCTCCATTATCAACTTTTTCAAAAAGTTCTTCGGTAGAAAAATCGTTATCTTTTTGAATAGAATAAGAGTTAAACGGAGAATTGTTAAGAAAAAAAAGTTTTGCTTGAAAATCGCTTGAAACGAGTATGGTTTTATTTACGGTATCCGTATTTTGTCCGGAAACCAAAACGGGATGGGAATAGGAGTGCGGCAAAGAGAGTTCAAATAAGGGAAGTAAAAAACCTCTGTGAATAAAATCCATCGCAATAATATCATAATTGTTTCCAAAGAGCTCTTTTTTAATGTTTTTTTCATCGGTTTCAATCTTTATACTTACATTTTTCCCAATCGCTTTTCCCAATTCTCTGAGCAACTCGTACTGAAAACCGATAGGCACCCCTCTGTAAACAAAGTAATCAGCTGCATGAAAAAGGAGGAGCATCTTCACCACCTCCACATCATCAGTAATATCGGGTTGGGGAAAGACCACGTCTGTTTTTTCCTGTTCTACAATTCTTTGGGATTTATAAACTGTAAAATAGAAAAAGCCAAATCCTATTGATAAGGCTAAAATGGGAATTATAAAGAAAAAAATTATTCTTTTTTTCAAGCCAATAATTTGGGCAAATAAACATAAAATTTTAAATTACACGCATGCGAATAAAAAAATGGGGAAATTGTTCGGTTTTTTGGATTAATAACCTGAGCCGCTGCCGCCTGGTTTCCGCTTCCGCTTCTTCGATTTTTTGCCCGCTTTTTTGTTGCTGCCCACTTGCACAAAATGGGAACTTCCGTTGTTTCTCATAATCTCTTTGGTAGAACAAAGTTGAAAGCTTTCGGGAAGAGAGATACTGCCCTCGGAAAGTTCATTTAATTGACTGATAATCAAATCATCATTAACAGTATTGCGATTGTAAAGGATGTAGAGTTTTTTTAAATGATTGGCTAAAATTTTGCCCATAATCTCCCTTTGCGGCATGGGATATTGCGCCACTTTTTTGATAATGGATTCCATATTACGCCCGTAAGTACGAAATGAAATTTTAGACTTTTCATATTTATGGGTCGTTTTGTAGTTTAATCTTTCTTCAGGCGCAGGTTTTGGAAAAGGTGCATCCACATCCAACCGGAAATTGGAAATGATAAAAAGATGATCCCACAGTTTACGCCAATAATCGGAAGATTGATTTTGTAATTCTGTTTGGTTGTTGTTTTCTTTCGTGTCCGGGTGAATTTCAGCCATAACACGAATAATGGCTTTCGCCGTTTCTGTGCGCTTTTGACGGTCATTAATGGAGATAGCATATTCAATCATTTTCTGAACATTTCGTCCGTACTCTTTTATTTCAAGTCTATTTCGCGATGTATTGTATTCTAACATAGATTTTTGTATTAATTTTAAATAAAAAGATTTACTGTATAAACAAAAGTTTGGCTACCTTTTTCTCTTTTCCAGATTTGTTTGAAGCCATTATAAAATAGACTCCTGTGGCAGGGCGTTTACCGAAGAAATCTTTACCATTCCAAATAAGTTGCCCGCCGTAGGCATAACCCTGCCAAACCAAATTTCCGGCTGCGTCCGTAATTTTGCAGAAAGAGTCTTCCATTAAACCTTTTACGGCAATAGGACCGGTATAATCTTCACGTATCGGATTCGGATAAACCAACACTTCTTTATAGTTCTCTTTTCCGGTTGTGGCAGTTCCTTTATAAGAAATCAATCCGCCGGCAGTAGCAAAAAACACCTCTCCGTTTTCGGGATTAATCTTAATATCATTGATTTGATTAGAGAACAGGGGAGAGTTTTCGGCTGTAAAATGCAAAAGTTCTTGAGTACCTGTTGGCGAAACTAAAAAGACGCCGGCAGTGCGGGTTCCTATCCATTTTCTATCCGCAGCATCCACCGCAATGCAAGTAATATACTCATATTCAAGGAGAATTTGGGTATATCCATTTTGTTCTAAAAGGATATTCTTGGCATAAATCTTTCTGTTAAAAACAGAGGCAGCATCATATACCACTTTCACACCCTGATCTGCTCCAATCCAAATACGCCCCTCTCTGTCTTCTACAATACAAGTAATAGACTTATCCGCAACCAACGCTTGTGAAGTTAGGTCAACTTCTGCTTTTTTATGAACGGCGGTATTGTCGAGCGTGCCCCCATTTTCAGAAAAAACTATCAATTTTTGAGGCGTTCGCGGAAACGTAATCCATTTATAATTACGCGAATCAATTAAAATATGTTCTGCAATTACTGAGCTGGCTTTATCAAAAAATTCACTGAAATTAATGGAATACCATTTTTCTTCTTTCGCTTTTAAGTCTTTAATTTTCACAAAATCAATTACTTCTGTTTGTGCCATCCATAAGTTGTTTTGTTTGTCTATTGCCAATCCGGATAGAAAGACAACCGTGTCTGTTCTGGCAGATTTCAATATAGAGTTACTATGACCATAGCAAAAAGTTTCAGTTGTTTCTTTGTTTATTCGAAACAGCCCTCCTAACCACGAAGCCATATAGATTTCGTTTTTATTTAATGGATTAATAGCCACTGAATTAAAGGCGCTTCCATAGTAATATTTACTTTTAAAATCGGCATAGTTCCACCATTGGTCATCTTGCAAAACACTTATTGCCGCTCCGGTATAATCGGGCACCACCGTAGTACTTCTTGCTCCGGGCACCACAGCCAAAATACCATCCATGAAACATAATCCATAAGCATTGCTGTTCACAGGACCATCTGCTGTAATTGTGATACACGAATCTAATTCTGTGTTTATATGTATCAAGCCCGAAGAATTATCGGCTACCCAAACATTCATTTTGTTATCGAATGTGGCATAATTTCCATTTTGCCAAACAGCCGGCGGGGTCGGTTTCCAATTATATTGTTTATACTCATTTCCCGAAAAAACTTTAACATGGTTCCAACTACATACTAACATTTTATCATTTTTAACTTCAAAATTTTTAATGTTTGTTGTTTTTAAAGAATTATCATATTTCCAGTGAGAATTTTGGTAAGAAAACAATGAATCATTCGAACCGCCTTCACGCACGGCAAACAATTTATCTTGATAACTGCATAACAGTTTATAAGACAACTTTGAAAGTTCGTTTTCTTGTTTCCATAGAGAAAAATCGGCAGGATTGGGAGCGGAAACAGGCAAAGAAAAAACACCTTTATTCGTAGCTAAATAGTAATGTTCGTTGTGAATGGCTAAGAAATTTGCTTTATAAGATTCATTTTTTCTTATCGTAAACCATGAATCTTTCACTAAAAATGTTTTTAAATCTAAAACCACAACTCCGAAATCGCAAGAAAAATATGCAAGGTCGCCGTAAACATGGATACGATTAATCGTTTTAGAACCGGTAACTTGTTTGTTTAAAATATCGCGAATATTATAAATTTTGTAGTTTTCAATAATATCAATATTTGAATTTGTGTAAACCACAAACAATCTGCCTTTTTGGTCGGTAAAGAGTATTTGAATACCCACCTCGGATAAACCACTTAATTTCGACCATTTATCAAAATTTCCGTTAGATTTATCTACCACCAAAATACTTTGATTGGTTGCCGCATAAATGTTTTCCATATCTTGCGCAACCCAACGAAATTTATTGTATGGCAAATACTCTTTAAATTGCCCGATGGGAATTTCTTGAGCCTGAATTGAAATAATCAAACTATAAATAAGAACGAAAAATATTTTTTTAAGCATAAACTGTTAATATTTGTTTTTCAAAAAACTTTTATTCAATCCTCGCAATGAGAATATGGAAGTAAGCATACTTATGAAGATGATTAAAAAGAAAACAACAACAAAATCTTTGAAATCTAAGGAGATGGGATAAGCGGAGATAAAGAAATTTGATTCGGCGTTTCCTAAAGTAATGATTCCAAAATGCAGTTGAATTAAGCAACTAATCAATCCGATACACAATCCTAAAAAACCTCCGAGAGTACCAATCATAATGCCTGTAAATAGAAATACTTTTTTTAGTAACGTCATAGATGCTCCCAAAGTGTGTAAAATAGAAATATCCTGTTTTTTTTCTACGATAATCATGCTCAAAATACCAACAATATTGAAAGTTGCCAAAATGAAAATAAAACTCAAAATAAAATAGACCATCAGATTTTCGGTTTTTATAGTTTTAAATAACAGTTCTTCCTGTTGCATTTGATTTTGAACGGTAAAATTTTCTCCCACAAGGGGTATTACTTTTTTTTGCACTTTCTCTTGTGTTGTATTTTCATCAATAAAAACAGCAAGATACGAAATTTCAGTGTCATAATCAAGGAGTTTTTTAGTGAAATCCAAAGGAAGAAACAGCGCGTTTTCATCGTAAGGGGTATTACTTGCAAAAACTCCGGCAGGAAACGCCACATTCATTTGGAACGCATTCAAGGGGTTGAGAAAACTTTTTTGGTTGCGCTTCGGATAATAGAGTTTTGTTGGAATATAACTGTTCATCTCAATTCCGAGAAAATTGGCAATAGCCGCACCAAAAACTACGCCGTTTTCCTTGCCCACATCAAACTCTCCGTCTATGGTTACCGCTTTCAGTCCCGAAAATTCGGGGTAGCGCTCAGAAACGCCATATAAAGTAGCTAAAGTTTGTCTATCGTTGTAGGTAACCAGTGCCAAATCGCTAAGCACGGGCTCCACCGCCTTAACGCCCTCAATTTTTTCTATTTCGTAACTCGCTACTTGTAACTCGTTACTCGAAAACACCTTACCCTCTTTGGCTTCAATTTTCAGGGGCGGATTAAAGCGATTGAAATTACTTACCACAAACTCCTGCAATCCGTTAAAAGCCGAAAGCACAATAACTAAAGCCGCCGTACTTGCGGTAATGCCCAACACGGAAATTATGGAAATAATATTAATAATATTGTGTTTTTTGGGTGAAAACAAATACCGGAGCGCAATAAAAAAGGCAGTAGGATTGGAACTATTCACAGGCTATGATTTCAACAGTTTTTCAATATTTTCAAGATAATCTAACGAATCATCAATAAAAAATTCAAGTTGGGGGATAATACGCAATTGATGTTTTACTTTTTGCGCCAAACGGTAGCGGATATCTTTCGTATTTCTTCTTACTGTTTTTATAACTTCCTCATTGTTACCGGCATTAAAAATACTTAAATAAGAACGGGCTTTGGACAAATCGGGGGTTACTTTGGTTTGTGTAACCGTTATCATACAATCATATACAGGAATTCCATCTGCTAAAAAAATATCGGCAAGTTCTTTTTGAATCAGTTTGGCTATTTTGTTTTGTCGTGTGGAGTCCATATCATTTATTAAATTGAAGAATCAGTTTTTGAATACACTCTTGATGTTCTTTCGAAACTCTTGTGAGAGGCAGGCGCAGATGGTATTCTAATCTGTTTTGTAACGCCAAAAATGTTTTAACGCCGGCTGGGCTGCCCTCTTTAAAACACGCTTGAATAATATCTAACATTTTGAAGTGTAAAACAGCGGCTTCTTTAAATTTTCCCTCTTGGGCAAGATGCACCATTTGCGCCATTTCGGAAGGGAAAGCATTGCCTGCCACAGAGATAAGTCCGTCGATACCTGCTGCCATGAGGGGCAAGGTTATGGCATCATCGCCGGAAATGACAAGAAAATTTTCCGGTTTATGTTTTGCCAAATACATAATTTGGTTCATTACGCCGGAAGCCTCTTTAATACCGATAATATTCTTGTTTTCAGCCAATTTTAGCGTAGTTTCCGCTTCTAAGTTACAAGAAGTACGGCTTCCCACATTGTACAAAATAATGGGCAACGGCGAATGTTCCGCCAATTGCTGATAATGCTCAAAAAGTCCCGTTTGTGTAGGTTTGTTGTAGTATGGGGTAACCGACAAAATGGCGCTGATTCCCGAAAAATCGAAACTTTTAAACTGTTGCAAAAGGTGGAAAGTTGAAGGACCGCCCATCCCTACAATTACGGGGACGCGGTTTTGGTTTGCCTCCACAATAGTGCGCACAATCTTATGTTTTTCATCATCGGTAAGCGTGGGAGTTTCTCCGGTGGTTCCCAGCGCTACCAAATAATCTACTCCACTATTAATGAGGTAGTTTACTAATTTCGCCAAACGAACATAGTCTATTTCTCCGGTTTGAAAAAAAGGAGTAACCATGGCTACTCCCAAGCCTTTAAATGGGTGAATGGGGTTCATTTTCCGGTTAATTTTTGTAAATAATTGTGAATAAATTTTAGAAGTTTAAGATTATCCTGTTCTGTTTCATCTTTAATATAAATATCGTACAAATCTTTGGCAAAGGCATTTGCACCGATGAGCAGCTTTGCTTTTGAAGAAGATAGAATATATTGCAGCGGGGGCAAATTATTTCGTGAAAAGTCAATCAAAATGTCGAACTCTTTATTAATAAAATCATTAAATTGTTTAAAAACAGGCTTTCCGTACCAGTTCAATTGTTTTTTTGAGAAATAATCGGCAGACAATTGCGGCAAACAATAATAAGGCACGCTTCGTTCGTCGATATAAGCCATAAGCCAAATCGTTCTTTTAGGGGAGTGCAGTTTTGAAAACAGTTCATAAATTTCTTTATAAGAATCCTCATCGGTAATTTGGCATAATATGCCCATCGCTTTCACTTGCTCTAAAGAGACCAATTTTTTTTCTCTAAGAGGGTTTTGCTTTTTCAGCGAACGATTTAATAAACGCTTCTTAATCAGGTGAATCATATTCTATTTATGAGTGCACAAAAATATATGAAATACGACATCTTCAAAAATAAATGGAAAAGTTTTTTTTATTTGGGACTTCTTAAAAGTCTTTTTGCGCACAGATGACACAGAGGTTGCCGCTTTCAATGGATACAACCGCATCAAATTCTTTCATTTCTTCGTCATTAAGAGAAGTATAATAATGCAGATTCGGAGGAACCGAGGCGCAATTTGCCGCCAAATCAAATAAATCGGGGTCATTTTCAACCGCCACCACTTCCATATTTTTATGTACCAACGAAAGCAACAACGGAAACTCGCCATATCCGCAATTCTTAACCAACACTTTTTTCTTTTCTGATAAACGGTGAATCATCTCTTTATAATTGTTATTTTTTTTCAGATTGCGACGCACGGTGCGCTCCACAGTGGGTCCTTTATAAATATAGTTATGAATTACCAAATCCGAATAATAATCCGGTGTTTCAAGTTTTTCTGCTAATTTTGCGTACTCATTTTTGTATAAATGTCTTATGTTTTTGGCACGTTCCAAATCGGTTTCACCAAAAGTGATGTCGTTGCGTAAAATCCTGTTCATCACGTTAATATGAATTTCTCCTTTGCGCAACATAAACTCTTTTTTGGGTAAAAAATGTCCAACTCCATGAATGAGAACGGGAATAATATCCAACTTTAACTTTTCCGCCAAATAAAACGCGCCTTTATGAAAACGTTGAATTGAGCAATCTTCCGAGCGGGTTCCTTCGGGAAAAACCATCACCGAATACCCTTTCTCTACTATCGCCTGCAACTGAGCAAGCGCATTTTCTATCCCGTTTGAAACCGGATAAAAATCGGCATATTTAAGCATTCGTCCATAAAACGGCGAGTTCCACACCCAATCATTGGTTAGAATTACCACTTTGGGCGTAAGGCTCATAATACACATTAAATCTATGTGTGATTGGTGGTTACAAATTATTATCGCGGGGTTGTCAAAAACTTTCCTGTCATAATGATTATACGTAGTTTTCACGCGGGGAATGCGAACAATCACAAACTTTGTTATCCAACACAATAACTTATGGTAACGCAGCTTTTTCTTGTCGGTGGTTTTACCAAAAGAAAAAATGAAAAAACCGGCAATCGTTAGAAAAACACATCCTAACAGAAAAACAATAAATACATAAATTGATGATACAAAATTCATTAGCGTTACGGGCATCAGCCGGCGTTTCCCTTTTTTTAGCGTTAGCATTCGAAAGATGACGGGCGGAAGTAGAAATGCCATCAGCACCACCGAACTCATTCCGATAATAATTACTTCTGCCAACGACCTCAACGCCGGATGTTTTGCAAAAATAAGCGCCCCAATTCCAATAAACAGGATAAGTGCCGACAAAATGATGCTGTTCTTGTAGGAAATCAGCATTTTACGTTTGTAACTGTATTCATACATCAATCCTTCGGTCATAAAAATCGTGTAATCATCGCCCATCCCAAAAATGAACGATGCGAGAATGATGTTTACGATATTGAATTGAATATCAAATATATTCATGATGCCCAAAATCCAAAACCAACCTATGGTGAGTGGTAAAAATGCCAACAAACTCAATTCAATGCGTCCGAGGGTGAGGGTTAGGAAAACAAAAACCAATAATCCACAGATATAGAGCACTTTATCAAAATCTTTGGACAGCGCATTTATCATATTTCGGCTTATCGTGCCCACATCAAAAGAAAAAGAGTGGTTGTTTATGGTGTTTAATTCTGCTTCCAATTTGTCCAAATCTTCGACTTGGGTATGCAAAATAGTCATTACCAAACAGCAGTCCGGCTCATTTACAATATAGTTTTCTGCAAGTGTAGAAAGAAACGGTTCAAAAAAATCAAGTTCCTGTACGGAAAAATCCCTATTAATCATATTTTCAAAGGGTTGAAAAGCGCCGGAGGTGAAGCCGTTTTCAATGCCCATTTGAGCCACTTTGGAAAGCATCTCTTTTTTACTTTCGCAAAACAGTTTCCAGCGTTCCAGCCGTTTTTTCTGCATTGCTTTTGAGGGTAAATAATTTCCTAACCCGCTCACATTCGTTAGAATATCATTAGTTTGCAAACTGTCTATAAACATTTGGGAAGATTCGTAAGCCACAAGCGCCTCATCCAAATTTTTCCCTTCCGAAACAAAATACACCGTTTTTTGTCCCTGTTCAAGCAACGCAAGCATTTTTTTCATATCCTTTTTTTGCGTTTCGGTCATATAGTTGATATTCTGCATATTAGCATCAAACTTGGTGTTGAAACTAAAAATAACAAACAGCACTGTGAGGAGAATAAAAAACAACGCAATCCACTTTTTGCCTTTGGGTTTCCAATTGAGGAGTTTTCCAAAAACGAGGATGCGTTCCATGTCGGTTTCTCCTGATTTTGAATTTTTTGCAAGAAAATGAGGCAAAAAAACAAGCACAAAACAGATTACGCCGACGAGCAGCAACGAAGCAAAAAGTCCGAGGTCGTGCATGGCATTGCTGCTGATGAACATAAGGCTTAAAAATGCGCCTACAGTGGTAATATTGCCGATAGTGAGCGGAATTACGATGTTCTTAATCACGTTAGGAATGCGGTGCTCGTGCCGGTGGTGCAAAATAAAATGCAGCGGATAGTTCATCGCAATGCCGATAATAATAGAACTGATACCCACTGCAATAAGCGACACGTCGTCTCTCAACACCGAAAGTAAACCAATAGCAAACAACCAGCCGAAAAGCAGCGATGCAAACATCACCAAAATATTCTTTGTGCTTCTAAAAGCGTAAATTAAAATGCTTAAAATAAGAATAATAGCAATAACTGAGGAGAGTAAAGTGTCTTTTTTAATTCTATTGGCATTCGTAACGGCAATATCAATAGAGCCAAAGTAGTGTATGTTAATATTTTGAGCAAAATGCGTCTGCGTTTTCTCTGCCGCCTTGTCAAGCAATTTCAATAATTCCGCATTTTTTTTCGACTCGCTCATCGAGAATTGAGATTCAATAAAAACAATCCCTTCCGAATTATTGTTAGTAAAAATATGGTCGTCAAACAATTGAAACTGCTCACTTAACTGAAATTTGCGCAATCCTGCCATAATGGGTGCGGTAAAATGGAGCGGGTCAAGTATGATGTTTTGCTTCATCACCATCCCGATAGGCGACATGAGCATACGCTTGTTGCTGTTCATTTGCAGACGGATATTTTCCTCCGTGAGCAACGAATCCATACGCTCATAATCCTTATCCGTAAGAAAGTAAGGCATATTTTTCACCAAAAATTGCGACAACGCAAGAATTTTCTCCTGTTCAATTTTATAATCAATTTTTTTGAAATAAAGATTAGACGAATCAATTATTTGCAGTTGTTCTACAAAAAAATCAATGGCTTCCATAATCAAATCTTGATTAGGCGAAACCGTTGAATCAGACATATTTACGCTAACCATTAACTTATTGGCAGCGTTGATGTGTTGCGTGGCGTTGTTAATGCGTTGGGAATCTTCTCCTTTCGGTAAAAAAGCGGAAATATCTTCGATAAAATTTATGCGAAATGCCGCAAATGTTAAAAAGAGGCTCAAAACGGTTAACAATCCGAACAACAAGATTTTGCGTTTGGAGAAATATTTGTAAACAAAAAGTACAAATTTAATCATCTAATCACCTAATCATCTAATCTTCTAATCTCTACTTCTTTGTTTGCTCTTTCATTTCATCCATAAGTGTTTTCAACGTTTCTTCAGAGGCTAAGTAGTAGTCGTTAATCAGATTTATATTATCGTCAAATTCAAAGATATAGGCTATGCCGGTAGGGATGTTCAGGTCAACAATTTCTTCATCGGAAATATTTTTCAAATATTTAATAATGGCTCTGAGGCTGTTTCCGTGTGCGGCAATCAAAACTTCCTTACAGGTTTTCAGTTTTTCTTTGATATCTGTTTCCCAATATGGTACGATGCGATTCACGGTATCAATCAAGGCTTCGGTTCCGGGCTGGGCGCCAATTTCCGTAATTTGCTGATAGCGGGGGTCGTGTGCAGGGTGGCGGGGGTCGTCTAAGGGAATTAATGGGGGTTGCACATCATAACTTCTTCTCCACTGCAACACTTGTGTTTCTCCGAACTTTTCCACCATTTCCGCTTTATTCATTCCTTGCAGGTTTCCATAATGTTTTTCGTTCAGCCGCCATGACTTTTCTACGGGTATCCACAGCAAATCCATCTCTTCCAGCACCAAGTTTAAAGTTTTAATGGCGCGTTTTAGCAGAGATGTATAGGCAAATCTGAAATTAAAGCCGGCATCTTTCAGGCGTTTTCCGGCATCCTTAGCCTCGTTTACCCCGCGTTCCGTTAAATCCACATCGGTCCATCCGGTAAATAACTTTGCTTCGTTCCAGGTACTTTGTCCGTGACGAATTAAAACTAACTTATACATAACATTTTTATTTAAAAAATTGGGGCGCAAAAATAATAAAGAATGAATGCAAAGAAGCCGAAAGGGGATGATTTATTCTCCAATTAAAAAGGAACTCAAAATTTTTATATTCAACAAGGTGTAATTTTGATAATTTTGTGTTTATTTGCGCTTCAAAATAATAAAATGTAAACAATTTAAAATCAAACAAATGAGTGAAATTATTGGAATTTTTGGTCGTCAAATTTTGGATTCAAGAGGCAATCCAACCGTAGAAGTAGATGTATATACCGCCGCCGGCGCTATGGGACGCGCAGCCGTTCCCTCCGGCGCATCCACAGGCGTGCATGAGGCAGTGGAACTGCGTGATGGCGACAAATCAAAATATATAGGCAAAGGCGTGCTAAAAGCCGTTGAAAATGTGAACAGTATATTGGCAAATGAACTGAAAGGGATGATGGTTTCCAATCAAAATGAGATTGATGCGCGAATGATAGAATTGGACGGAACACCCAACAAAGCCAAATTGGGTGCCAATGCTATTTTGGGCGTTTCGTTGGCGGTAGCAAAAGCGGCTGCACAAGAGAGCAGTCAGGAACTCTATCGTTACGTGGGCGGCGTTAATGCCAACACCCTGCCCATTCCACTGATGAATATTATTAACGGAGGCTCGCATGCCGATAATTGCATAGATTTTCAAGAATTTATGATTATGCCGGTGGGCGCCGAAACTTTTGCGGAAGCGCTTCGTATGGGCGCCGAAACTTTTCACAGTTTGAAATCGGTGCTAAAAAGTATGAAATACGCCACGAACGTGGGCGACGAAGGCGGCTTTGCCCCTAACCTGAAATCAAACGAAGAAGCCATTGAAGTGATTCTAAAAGCGATTGAGAAAGCCGGTTACAAACCGGGTATTGACATCTGCATTGCTCTTGACCCCGCCTCTTCCGAATATTTCCTTACCGAAGAAAATGTGTATCATCTCCATAAATCTACCGGCGATAAACTAACCCCCGCGCAAATGGTGGATTATTGGGCAAACTGGGTAAAAAAATATCCTATCGTTTCTATTGAAGACGGTATGGCAGAAGATGACTGGAACGGATGGAAACTGATGACCGAAAAATTAGGAAACAATATTCAATTGGTGGGCGATGACCTGTTTGTAACCAATGTGCAACGTTTGGCTGAAGGCATCAGCAAAGGAATTTGTAATTCTATTTTGATAAAAGTAAACCAAATAGGTACTTTAACCGAAACAATTGATGCCGTGAATATGGCAAAATGCAACGGATATACAGCAGTTATGTCGCATCGTTCCGGTGAAACGGAGGATACTACGATTGCCGATTTGGCGGTAGCGCTGAACACCGGACAAATTAAAACCGGCTCAGCAAGTCGCACCGACCGCATCGCAAAATACAACCAACTGCTTCGTATTGAAGAACTTTTGGGCAGTCAAGCTTACTATCCGGGGAAGAATTTTCCGTATTATAAATAGCAATCATTTTGGATACTGCCTTACTCCATATTGAAACCGCCACCGAAGTTTGCTCCGTTGCTTTGTCAATAGGAGATGAAATAGTTGCTTCTGTTTGTTCAGATAAAGGAAATTCGCACACGGAACATCTGTTTCCTTTTATTGAAGAATTATTGACAAAAAGCAAGTACAAGATTTCTGAGATTAACGGTGTGGTTTTAAGTATTGGACCGGGTTCTTATACAGGATTGCGCATTGGCGCTTCTGCGGCAAAAGGAATTTGTTATGCGCTAAATGTTCCGCTTATAGGCATTTCAACTTTGCAAAGTATTGTTTTTGGTGCTAAACATCAACAAAATGATGAACAAAACGCATTGTACTGCCCCATGATTGACGCACGGCGTATGGAAGTTTTTACCGCGCTTTTTGCTCAAAACGGTGCATTTGTTACAGAAGTAGAGAGTGTGATTATTGACGAACATTCTTTTGCCTCCGAATTAAATCAAAACATCATCTATTTCTGCGGAAACGGCATATCGAAATGTAAACCGGTTTTACAACATAAAAACGCACGATTTATTGATACTCAAATAACTGCTTCAAATATGTTAATTCCGGCATTAATAAAATATAGTAATAAGCAATTTGAAGATGTTGCTTATTTTGAACCTTTTTATCTTAAAGAATATTTGGCGAAAAAATCTTCCGTGAAAGGATTGTAATTTATTCAATAAACGCTATAATATCTCCTTTTTTCACTTTGTCGCCTTGCTGACACACCACAGTGCAAAGTTTTCCGGTATGCAGCGCTTTTACCTCATCGTGTCCGAAGAATGCAGAAACCCAGCAAATAATGTCGCCTTCTTTGTAAGGAGTTCCAATTGGTTTGGGCATCGATTGTTCGCCCACGGGCAATTCCCAAATTACAATACCTGAAGCGGGCGCCACCACTTGTTTGGCATTTGGATTTTTATCCAAAACTTTAGCAATTAACTCTTCTTTAATCACTTCCGGAGCTTTAATCTCTTTGATGATTACTTGGATATTCGATTTTTGTTTGGCAGATTCCAACTCTTTTTCAAAATTTTTCTTGGCTACGCCGTTTTTGAAATCTCTGTACTGGCGGTCGTGCATTGCCAACTCAAATAGTTCTTCATCATCTTGTCCGTACTCCCAGCCGTTTTCGTCCATCTCTTTGCGGTATTTATCCAACTCGTCGGGGTAGTTATCTTGTGGGGTTCCGGTGAAAAACTCAAAGTTTTTCTCTTTCGCCAACTCAATGATTTCCGGGGCTAACGTGCCGGGGAGTTTTCCGGTTTTCCCCAAAATCATATCCCAAGTATTTTGGTCCATTTGCGAGTAACGCGGTTTTCCCTGCGCCATCTGCATAATATTCATCAACGCAATGTTTTTCACATATTGGCTAAACGGCGTAACCAACGGAGGCGTTCCCACTTTGGGCCATACATATTCTACTTCTTCAAACAGTTTTACCATGAGTTCATCCTCATTCAACTCTTTTTTGCCGCCGTTGCGCAAAAACATATTAATTCCGTTGTGAGCGCCTTTCAAATCTGCCATCATGGAGCCCATCATGCCGCCCGGAAGTCCGCAACCTACTAATAAAGAAGTGGATTGTTTATTTTTCGGGTCAATAAAATAGCCCAAAAAGTCATCTACAAACTCTTGGGTTAAAGAGCGGGCTTGCATATAGGCATTCATGTTGATTTCGGGCACATCAAAACCGGCATCTTTCAACATGGCTTGTATGGTAATTACGTCAGGGTGAGACATTCCCCACGCGAGCGGCTCCATGGCTACGTCAATAATATCGGCACCGGCATAAGCCACTTCCAACATAGAAGCTACAGAAAAACCGGGACCGGAGTGTCCGTGATATTGCACTAAAATGTGAGGATATTTGGTTTTAATGGCTTTCACCAATTTTCCGAGTAATGCGGGACGACCTACGCCGGCCATATCTTTCAGCCCGATTTCATCGGCGCCGTACTCAACAAATTTATCCACCAACTCCATATAATATTCTACCGTATGAATGGGGGAATAAGTAATACTTAGCGCGGCTTGCGAGATGAGCTTATATTCTTTGGCGTATTTTATCGAAAGTTCCAAGTTTTTGGGGTCGTTTAATCCGCAAAAAGTGCGCACAACGTCCACACCTTGCGATTTTTTCACTTTACACATGAGCCGGCGCACGTCTGCGGGCACGGGATACATACGCAAACCGTTGAGGGCGCGTTCCAGCATCATCGTTTTGATGCCGGCTTGGTTAAATGGTTTTAACCAGGCTCTTACCGAAGTATTTGGGTTTTCTCCGTACAGTAAATTCACCTGCTCGGAGGCGCCGCCGTTGGTTTCCACACGGCTAAAACAGCCCATATCAATAATTACCGGAGCAATCCGAACTAATTGATCCACGCGGGGCACATATTTCCCTGAGGATTGCCACATATCGCGATACACTAAACAAAATTCAATTTTACGTTTCATATTCAAGATGTTATGTTAATTTCAATCATGGGCGCAAAGATAAATTTATTTTCACATTGAAAATCATATTTGTAACCGTTTTAATGATTTTACACAAAAAATCCCAACAGTTTTTCAACCATTGGGGTTCTTGTTTAAAGAAAGAATTATAAAAGATTACTTACAATTATAAGAGCTATCTTCTTTTTTTACTTCTTTATCCAGTGCTTTACAATTCTTGTAATCTCCCCATTCACTGTTTTTTAGGTCAACTTCAACTTTAACACCTTCAATTGTACAAGTACATTTCTTTTTACAAGAAGTAAATGCAAAAAATGCACATCCAATAAGTAATAAAACTAACAATTTTTTCATAATAAATTTTTTTTTTGGTTAATAATTAATTTCGCGGCAAAGATAATTTATTTTTAATACAAGCAGATTTTGGCAAAAAATTCTTTTGATACAAACAATCATAATAACTTTGTAATACCGCCCGAAAATAATCAAATTGTTTTCGTTGGTCAGCATTATTTAGATTTGTAATATTGTTTTGTAAATAGCAATCCTCAAAGTGATAGATATTTGGCGCACCGGAACCATCAAAATAAATGAGTAAAGAATCGCTGATACCCTGGTAGGTTTGTCCTGCAAAATTGGTGGCAAAGGGAAGGCGCTCCGGTTCGTTAAAAAAATCTCTTCCAAAAGCAAAATAGGGTTTGTCGTAGTGCAATAAGCCTAATAATGTGGGCATTATATCTGCCTGTTGGGTTACAGTATAATAATCTCCTCTCACACTTTTGTCGGGCGTGTAGATAAAATAGAAAATCGCGTTGCTTCCTTTTGCCGTGTAGGTTTCGTTGCTGTAAACTTCAGAAGAAACATGGTCGGCAACAAACACAAAAATAGTGTTGTGAAACCACGGCTCATTTTTAATTGCATCAAAAAAATGCCGAATCGCCAAATCGGTATAAGCCACACAACGATGAATTTTGGTAAACCCTTTGGGGAGTTTATCTTCGTAATTATCAGGCACAACAAAAGGATGATGTGAAGTTAAATTGAACACAGAAGTAAAAAACGGCGTTTGAAACTGCTTCATTTCAGTTGCCATAAATTGCAGAAACGGCATATCAAAAACACCCCAATAAGGCTCAATCGTTTGCTTATTTACTTCACATTTTTTTTCAAAATCATTTCTGGAAACCATATTTTTAATTCCCGAAAGCACGGCAAACGATTCAAAACCCATCGAGTTTTTTTCTGCTCCGCAAAAGAAATGGGTTTCATAGCCGTTTTTTGATAAAATGGCAGGCAACGCTTCCATTTTTCCTAAAGAAACCGGCATCAATACAAACGGAGTTTTATAAGAAGGAATGGACGCAAAAACAGCAGGAAGTGCATCTATAGATTTTCTTCCGTTGGCAAAAGCGTTGTGAAAACACGCACCCTCTCGCATCAAACTGTCCAAAAACGGCGTAAATCCTTGCCCATCAGGATAAAGATGCGGACAATAATACGCGGAATGTTCTTTACTGAAACTCTCCAAAATAAACAGTACCACATTCTTTTTCTGAAAAGGCGAATCAAATCTATTGTGATGCGTGGGAGAATAAATTGCCGCAAGTTCATCCTCTGTAAAAAAGTTAAGTGGCTCAACGGGTTTTCGTTCCATCGTTTTAAAAATACACATCGGATTGTTGAGAATCAAGTAGGATTTTGCCGGAGTTTTGGCATAAAATGCGGCATTGGTAAGTGTGTAAGGTCGTAGTCCGTGCGCAAATCCGCCGCGCACGCCACCCACCCAAAGTACAACAAAAGCAACTAAAATAAACAGATTTACAGGATAATAGAGCCAATGACTTTTTATTTTTGTAGAATGATAGTTAATTTTTTTGTAACCCAACCATAATCCCAACGAAAGAACTATTCCTACTATGAGTAACCACCAATTTGAAATAATTGATTTCCAAATAATTATGGCGTTATTGGAATTGTTTATAAAATGAAGTTCCTCTATGGTAAAACGTTTGGCGGCATAATGAAAATACACCGCATCACTTAAGTTCAATATTATAATACATAAGATGTTCGGAACTATGTAAATCCAAAACAGTGCATTTTGGTATCCCTTTCGTTCTCTAAACCGGAATGGCAGCAGCGACATGACGATAAAAATCACATTCAAATACAAAATTCCGATATTTCCAAAAATAAAAGAACCGCGAAGCAACGCAAAAACCTCAGAAATTGCAATATTTCCAATAATCTCTTTGTTGTAAAAATAAAAAACCACTTGCGTAAGGAAGAGTGTTACATATAATAATGCCAACCTCAGTAGGAAAATGGTGAAATCGTTTTTTAGTAATTTCTTGAAAATCATTAAAATAATTTTTGTTTTTTGAAACATCAAATAAACATGATTTTTTTAAATTTCACTCAAACGGATAAAATTTAGGAGTTAAGAAGTTAAAGGAGTTAAGAAGTTATTTTTTCAAAGGGAAGATAGTTGATCGAATTGCTAACGCCCTATCAGTCTGTACCTTTTTCCCGGAAGCGCTTCAATGATTCCGTTCAATTCTAAACCTAACAAAACCGAAGCAATTTTTGACGGAGTTAAAGTGCCTGTATTTGTGAGCAATTCATCCACGTGCGGTTCTTTCAGTTCTCGTATTATGGAAACGATATTTTCCTCATCTTCGTTTAAATTTTGAAAGAGTTGATGTTGCACAGCTACCGGTTTTTCGTCGTTCCATCCCATCATATCAATAATATCTTCTCCGGAGGTAACCAATGCGGCTAAATTTTGACGAATCAGTTCGTGGCAACCTTCGTGCGTGGGCTCAAAAACCGACCCCGGCACGGCAAAAACATCTCGCTGGTAAGAATGTGCAATGCAGGCAGTTATGATACTTCCGCCGCGTTTCCCGGTTTCTACCACCAACAACGCATCTGCCATACCGGCAATAATACGGTTGCGTTTGGGAAAATTTTGACGGTCGGGTAAAGTGTAGTAAGAAAATTCCGAAACCAATGTACTGCCGCAATCCGTCATTTTTTTTGCCAATTTTTTATTGGAGGATG
>Ga0209628_10000816_pt1 | contig 19524 bp, 19 predicted proteins | sample TergutCu122P4_FD_187285 | JGI IMG/M metagenome (GOLD analysis project Ga0209628, IMG submission 187285) | Cubitermes ugandensis P4 segment gut microbial communities from Kakamega Forest, Kenya - Cu122 P4 (SPAdes) (version 2) | ecosystem: Host-associated > Arthropoda: Insects > Digestive system...
CTGGCTCGTTCCATGTCAATTATATCGAGTTCGTTAGCTAAATCTATGTGGTTTTTCACTTGAAAATTGAAAACGGGAATTGTTCCCCAAGTTTTCACTTGTACATTACCACAGTCATCATCACCAAAAGGCACAGTTGAATCAAGCATGTTAGGTAAACATAAAAGTAGATTACGCTCTCGCGTTTCTTCCCGAATAACTTGTTTTTCAATAGTTGTTATTTGAACATCAATTTCCTTGGCTTTTTCAAGTTGATCATGATTATCTTGACCAGCTTTCTTAAGTTTGGCAATTTCAACTGTAATTACTTTGCGAGAATGGCGTAAATTGTTAAGATGAGTAAGATTTAGTCTCCATTGTTTGTCGAGAATAATAAGCTCATCAAGCATCGCTATGTTTTCTATGTTGCCTCGTTTTGCCAAGTTTTCTCGGACAGCATCCGGGTTTTCACGGATAAGCTTGATATCTAACATAAATTTCACGCAAATAATTCTCATACAGACTCTTTAGACATTTTAACCTTACGATTCAACCCAATCATATAACTGGAGACTCAAAAGGGAAAACAATACGTTCTATCAGAAAAAAGAGTTACGTATTTACTCATAAATCTGTGTACAACACTATACCAATCAAATGTTAATAGAGTGCTCTTTTGAGATATATTTTATCCGTTAGTTGAACACCGTTTTCAAACATGGGTTTATCATAGTGTTCAATGAAATAGTTTTCAACACGGTGTGAAAAGACAAAGCCGCTATTTTTATAAAAAAGAGTTATTACAGGACAATCGCCTGTACCGACATACATTATACGTCCTATCCCTTTGTAATAATGGCAAACATAATTTATCAAATATCGTCCATATCCTTTCTTTTGATACTTTTCATACGTAGCTAGATTCTGTATCTCAAAAACATCGCCGCCTTCATCAGTCACAACGCACACACTTTTTAAGTCGCTATCATATAAAGCAAAAAGAGTCCCTCTATCTAAATATTTGTCAATCATAGATTCTTGCTCATCAGCTAATAAAAGTAAATCCAAATAGTTTTTCTTGTTAGCTTCAATAATTTTAACCTTCATGTCACAACCTCAATGTCGCATTTTTTTAAAATTTATTTTTTCCAAATGAAAAACCATAAAAATCGTAAAGGAATGAATTTGTTAAAAAATAAAAGAATGGATTGATTATTTTTGGTTTAATGGTTTGTGCCTTATGCTTTTTTGCTTAAGGTGATCTCCATCGTGGAAACCATTCTAGATTTGTTCTCGCCTTCTCTTGGTGGCATCTCTGCTGTACCGATGGCAATTTTGCTCACTTTGAGGTCTTTTACAAAACGGTTTCTTGCAATTTCAGCTACGTCAACAGCTGTAGTGATTGCTTGACCTCGTGCTTTCAAAGTGATTTCTTTAAGGTTGCCTGTTGAGAGGCTTGTTATGATGGCTAGAACATAGCTCATTGGTGGTTTATTTCCGACGAAGATTACGTCCGCGTTTTCAGTCATATTGTTTTACTCCTTATATGTTGCTTGTGTAACGCTACTGCTTTGCGTACTGATGCGTGGCAGAACATTACCGCTTTAATAATTCATTAACTTCCTTATAAGTTCACTGAAAATTATCCAGTCTGAATCGGAATTTTTGTGTTAAAAACAAGGTATGAAAGGGTGTTTTAGAAAAGAGTTTATTACATCCAATCAGTAATTTGCAATGAACAGTAATTAAAATCGAAGGATACAAGTTGTTAACTAAACTTAAAAAAAGAATTCAAGAAATGTTGGGTGCTGAAGCAAAAATTGCGCATAAATTAGGGCTTACGCCAAATAAAATTAGTATTATTGGTTTTATTTTGTCTTTAGCTTCCGCAGTTGCATATGCTGTAGTGCCAGTGCAGTTTGAGAGTTGGGGATTGATATTTCCTGTTGGTGACTATACGACTTCATTTGCTACATTTGCGTCAATACCAGTGCAGTCAATTTTTCTAGTTTTTGCAGTGGTGTTTATGTTAGCATCAGGTTTTTGTGATACAATGGATGGTATAGTAGCTCGGACATTTAATCAGGCATCTGCTTTTGGCGCGTTTTTTGATTCTGTGCTTGATAGGTATGCGGATGTGGCGATTTATGCGGGGATAATTATTGGAGGTTTATGTAATCCCATTTGGGGTCTTGTGGCGTTGGCTGGTTCGGTGCTTGTAAGTTATACGCGTGCGCGGGCAGAGGGTATTGGGGTGAAAATGGAGTCAATAGGGTTTGCGGAGCGTGCGGAGCGTATGTTGGTTTTATGTGTTTTTACAATTGGTGCAGTGTTTTATTTGCCGGTTTTAAATTTTGGTATGATGTTTTTGGCGGTGATTACAAGTTTTACTGTGGTGCAGAGAGTGTATTATGTGTTTAAGGTTTTGAAAAAATAGAAAGTGTTTAAAAATTTAGGTTCTTCTTTTATAGCCTTTTGAGTGGCGTTCGCTTTCAGCGCGTACTTTTACGATGCCTCGGTGTACTGCGCAGGAGATGCAGTAGTATTTTGTGTCAACCCAAGAGGCTAAGAATGTGCCTTTTTGTCTAAGTTCTTTTGCTAATTGTGGTTCAACAAATGAGACTCGACGTGTTGATCGTTTTGCTTTGTCACGCGGCACCATGGCCCCACAGTTTACGCATTGAACAAGACTGCTACTTCCTTTACTTCCTTTTGCTCTTCCTCTGCTTTTTCGTTTAACGGGCATATTTTTGACCTCTATTTTTTAATTCAATATTAAGTTAACTGTCTTATATATCTGCTCGTATTTTTAGCAGAGAAGCAAGGTTTGCCTTTTGATTTATCTTGGGAATAATGTTGCCTTTTGTGGATGTCATTAAAGTTGTTACTCCTGGGCCATGTCCAGCAGTTACACAATTAGTATGAACTATCACGCCTATAGAGATTGCACCTTGTCGATATATTCTGCCAAATGTGTGATCTGCATCCAGTATTGCAACAAGGTCGCCAAGTCGCAGGTCTTCAAGTCCAAACTGTTTAACTATAGAGTCATCAAACAGTTGGATGTCATAGTCACCGCTATTAACCTGATTAGCACCTAAACCTGAACCCATTATACATGCGGGGATAATATGTGTGACAGGAATTTCAAGTTTATCGCCGTTAACCTGCGGGTTTATTGCGTCAAGTAAACAAGGATCCATGTTTACGATTATTATTTCAGGAAAATCAAGCAATTTTAAACCTGTGCCATAAGTTTTTATTTGTATACGATCACCAATCAAAAGTTTATCTAGAACTTCAGGTTTAAAATCAATTAACACATGATCTATGCCTCCGTGTTTACCTGTTACTGTGCCTATTGCGCCTTTAGCGTCTCCACTAACAATAACTGCTTGATTTCCAACACATGAAAAAAGGTTATAAGCAGTATTTGCTGCACTACCAGAACGGGCATCATTTTCCTTATTAACAGAGCTAACACATGGCTCCACATGGTCCCCTTCCCAGCCACATGCGAGATCACCTACGCGAAGATTATAGACTATTCCACCTACGCCAGGCAGTATACAAGGTGTTCCTGTAGCGGAAATATTGTAAACATTTTTTGTTGTAGGGCTTGCCACTTCACCTATAACAGAGGTTTTAACAAGTTTTTCACGATTTGTTCGCAACATCAAAGACAACTTTCCAGTCATTAAAAGTATAAGACGGATATAAACGTGCAGAACGTCTCAACGATTTTAACACGCTTCGTGTAGATAACTCTTAAATTACTCCTTCTTATTTTGAACATATAAAACAAGTTACCTCATTTACAGAGTGGTGTACAATGTCAGAATTTGGATTAAGAGCAAAAATGCTAGTCAAAGATGTAATGAGCAGTCCTGTAATAACTGCTGATGAAGCAGAAGCAACTAATAATATCGCCATTACTATGAGCAAAGAAAATTTAGGAGCCGTAATCATTACAAATGAAGAGAAAAAACCTATAGGAATCATTACTGAACGCGATCTTGTAGTTAGAGTTCTTGCGAAAAACAACAAACCAGACCAAGTTAAAGCTAAAGAAATCATGACTACCCCGCTTATAACCATTGATCCGGATGCCGCTATAAATGATGCTGCGAGAAAAATGAGCCGTTTAAACATAAGACGTTTAGGTGTTATCTACAAGGGCAATATGATCGGCATAGTTTCAGACAAAGACCTGCTTAGTGTTATGCCAGAACTTATTGAAATAATACAAGAACGCACTCGCATTGAGGAGTCAAACATTACAGAAGAGTTTGAAGGAACTACACAATCAGGTTATTGTGACCAATGTGAAGTTTACTCTGAAGACATCAAAGAATACAACGGCCAAAACATCTGTGATGAATGCCGCATAGAGCTTGAACAAGCAAAATAACAATTTCAAGCCAAATCGGAACCTAATCCTTATTTATTTTCTTACTTACACTTACTAAGAGTGGTTCTCTTGATTGCTGATTTGGTCTTAAATAACGCTAAAGCTTACATAAAAGGCGAAATTCTTGAATGTAGTATAGCTATTGAAGAAAATAAATTTTTCAAAATTGGTAAATATCCACAAATGCCCGATGCTGATCAGAAAATTGACCTGCACGGTATGTTGGTTTTACCAGGCTTAATAGATGAACATGTTCACCTTAGAGATGAAGAAAAAGCATACAAAGAAGATTTCATCTCAGGCACATCAGCCGCTGCAGCAGGAGGCTTTACCACAGTGTTAGATATGCCAAATAATCAACCTGTAACTAACAGTGTTGAAGCGTTAAGGAATCGTTTAGACATAGCAAAAAGACGAACAGTAGTCAATATAGGGTTGTATTCAGAGTTCCCTAAAAATTTAGGAGAACTATCACAAATCAGCCGTGAAGGCGCTGTTGGTTTTAAGTTGTTTATGGGTAATCAAATTGGCGGTTTAAATATTGATGATGATAAAGCTTTGGAGTCGGGATTTAGTGCCGCCAGTGAGGCAGGTGTAGTTGTTGCTATTCATGCTGAGGATAAAGCTCAGATTATGTGTAAGGAGCAGCAATTTAAAAAAACCAAGCGTAATGGTGTTAAAGATTATCTTTTTGCTCACGCAGAGCAAGTAGAGGTGCAGGCTATAGAGAGAGTTTTTAGAGTAAGTGAGGGTTCAAATGTGCATTTGCATTTTTGTCATATTACTAGTAATCAAGGGTTAGAAGCTATTAAAAAGGCAAAAAAGAGTGATAGAAGGGTTACCTGTGAAGTTACGCCTAATCATTTATTATTAACGTCGGCTGATGCGACACGTTTGGGTGTGATGGCAATTATGGCGCCACCGTTGCGGGATAAGTTGCATCAGGAAGCTTTGTTAAAAGGTGTTAATCAGGGAGATATTGATACGTTTGGTTCAGATCATGCGCCGCATTCCTTTGAGGAGAAAACTGTAGATAATGTCTGGGATGTTAAATGTGGTACGCCTGGACTGGAAACTACTTTGCCGCTTATGTTAACGTTGGTTAAGAAAAATGTTCTAACTATTCAGCGTCTAGTTGAAATGTTTGCAGAAACCCCAGCAAAAATTTACGGTTTAACCAATAAAGGTAAACTTGAAAAGGGTAAAGATGCGGATTTAACAGTTATAGACTATAAACGGCCATGGGTAATTGATGCTTCAAAATTTAAATCTAAAGCGAAATTTTCACTCTATAACAATTGGGAAGTAATTGGTAAACCTGTCAAAACTTTTGTAAACGGCATCTTAATCATGGATGAAAATGAAATTGTCACCAAACCCGGTAGTGGAAGAGTCATACAGAAAAAAGAGCTCTAAAAGCTACTGAAAATCTGTTCAGACCACATTTAAATAAAAGACCCTGCTAACAATCCTTCTTTAGCTATCAGGGTGTAGCACAATTTTTATATAATTTACAATTTAGTGTATTAAATTAGTAGTTAACAAGGTTGATAATTGGCTATATAAAGCCTGCATTTGTTACCATTGTCTTAGCGGTATGTTCAATTGTGGCAATTATTTGTGTAGCAGCATTGTTGAGTCGTGGTAAACAGCTCAATGTCCAAAGGTGTAATCATGTATTCAATGCTCCAGTGATGGATGAAAAACTGATAGGTTATGGTTGGAATTTTCCGTACACGGGAAAGGTAAAATGTCCCAAATGTGGTAACAAACGTTCACGACGCAGTTACAACAAAGTAGAAAAACTAATCAAAAAAGCGTAATAGTCCGTGATACAGAGCTTAAACAAGAAGCAACATTTCATAGTGAGTTCACGCTTCAGTCTTTTTATAGATTAGAGAATTAGTCTGATTCAGGTTATAGTAAATATGTTCAACACGTGTTAAATTAGAGCGTGATGAATTTACAAAGAAAAAAGAACACGAACAAGGCTAATTAAAGCATTATGAAAAGTTATTTTCATAAAAATGAAAGGGAGTTGAAATTTATAGTAGCCATTTGAGTGGTATGTCTTGGAATGTTCCGTCAGGCAATGTGCGTCTTATGGTTATTGGTAGAATTGCTATATCCATCTCTTTTAGTGCAATGCCAATTGGGTTAGAAACTGCTTCGTCAGAATCAACAAGTATTGGTGCGCCCATGCTGATTTGTAAAGCTCGTGCGCCAACAATTCTAGCTTTCTCAAATCGTGTTACTTTTGGTGGTCCTACATCTATTTTATTGTTAGTCATTTTTTTTAAAATCCTCCCATACCGGGATAGCCTCCGCCCATTCCGCCAGGCATTCCGCCAGGTGGTGTTGGAGGCATTTTACTTTTTTCTGAGGCGATAACATCGTCAATTTTTAGTATCAAAGTGGCTGCTTCATATGCTGATTTGATTATTTGGCGTTTAACTGCTACAGGTTCATATACGTTCACGTTAGTCATATCTTTGATTTTGCCACTGTTAACATCTATACCGGCCCATGTTTCACCTTTTTCATGTCTAGTTCGTAATTCAGCCAATATGTTAATTACGTCTAAGCCAGCATTTTCGGATAATGTTACTGCAATAGCCTCTAAGGCTTCAGCAAATGCTAATATAGCAAGTTGTTCTCTGCCAGGGGTTTTTTGGGCGTATTTTTTGAGGCTGTTTGCCATTTCCATCTCAGATGCGCTTCCGCCTGCAACAAGTTTGGGTTCTTGAATGAGATCGCGTACAACGCAGAGTGCATCGTGTATTGAGCGTTCGGCTTCATTATTTAAGCGTTCAATACCACCTCGTATGAGAATTGTAACTGCTTTAGGGTTTTTGCATCCTTCGATGAAGGTCATTTTATCATCGCCAATTTTGCGTTCTTCAACTAAGGAGGCATAGCCTAAATCTTTAGAAGATATATCGTCTAGGTTTGAAATTATTTTTCCACCTATGGCGCGTGTTAATTTTTCCATGTCAGATTTTTTTGCACGTCTAATTGCAGATATGTTTTTTTTGGCGAGGAAATGTTGTGCCATGTCGTCTATTCCTTTTTGGCATACAACAACATTTGCGCCTGTGTTGGCGATTTTTTCAACCATATTGCGGAGCATGTCTTCTTCTTGTTTGAGGAATGCAGAAATTTGGTTTGGATCTTCTATGTTGATTTTTGAGTCCATTTCAGGTTTGTCATTTTCTAAAGAGGCATCAATAAGTGCTATTTTTGCGTTTTCAATGTGTTTTGGCATGCCAGAGTGAACTATTTCTTTGTCAATTATTATACCATTAACAAGTTTTGTGTCCCCAAGTGATTCGCCGGTTTTCTTTTCTACTTTGACATCGTCAACGTCTGCTTTGTAAGTGCCGTCTTTTTGTTTTTCTGCAACTTCAAGCATTGCTTTAACAACTATATCGCTGAGGTATTCTTTATGTTCAGCAACGAGTTTACCTGCTAATGATGTGATAGCAGTTTTTTTGAGGAATCCTTTAGATTTTGAGAGGTCAAAGGGCAAAGCGATTTTGTCAAGAACTTCTAGAACTTTTTCGGATGCTTTTCTGTAGCCATCAACTATAATTGTTGGGTGAATGTTTTTGTCAAGAAGTTCTTCAGCGCGTCCTAAAAGTTCGCCTGCAAGAATAACCGCTGTTGTAGTTCCATCACCTGTTTCATTATCTTGAGTTTTAGCGACTTCTACAAGCATTTTTGCTGCTGGATGCTGAATGTCCATCTCGTCAAGGATGGTACGTCCATCGCTTGTAATGATTACATCTCCAAAGTTATCTACAAGCAGTTTATCCATACCTTTTGGACCAAAAGCGCTTTTCACACTTTCTGCAACAACTTTGGCTGCAGTGATATTGTTGTGTTGTGCTTCTCTTCCGCGTGAGCGGTTTGCGCCTTCTTTTAATACGAGTACTGGTACGCCGCCAGCTTGTGTTTGTGGTGATGACAAATTTAGTGAACCTTCCTTTAGTGCGAACAACAAGCGCCCTTATTAATATAAATTTTTCTAGCAATATCAAACTGTTCTATTTAGAGTGTTAATGTCTTTGTTGTTAGTTTTTGTGGGTTTTGTTTTTGAGAGTTTATGTTTGGAGGGGTTTTGTTTTTGTGTTTAGTATATTGAGATTTTTGCGACACCGGAGATTTTTAGAATTTCTGGTACGAGTTCGCCGGGGATTTTGCGTTCTACTATTATGGTAAGTTTTGGTTCGGGTGCTAGTTCGGGGTCGTCTACTATTGCTTGTCTGATGCTTAGGTTTGCGTTGTTTAGTATTGTTGTTGTGTTGGCTATTATGCCGGGGTTTTTTGCGTTGGTTACTGTTAGTTCGATTACTCCTAGGTTTAGGTGTCTGGCTATTTCTTTTAGTGAGTGTCCTGCTGGTCGGATTTCTTCGAAGATTAGTTTTAGTTTTTGGTTTTTGTTTATGTTGTTTAGTGTTTCGTTTACTGTGCGTCTGTCTACTCCTGCGGCGCGGGCTATTCGTATGGGGGGGATTTCGATTTTGTTTAGGTATATTTTGTTGTTTTTTGTGTTTAGGCCGTTTTCGATTAGGGTGCGTGCTACTTTTAGTCTTTCGGGGTGGTTGTTGAAGTGTTTTTTTATCATGTTCCACATGTTGTGTCTTGTGTATATTTTTGTGTGTTTAAGTATAAAAGTGTTGAATTGTGTTTTAGTTTCTCACTTGTTTCATGTACATTTATGTACGTAAATGTACTGATATGTTTAAATAAAACTTTAGAGTAAATAAAGTAAACAGGAAAGAAAAAGCATGATTTCCCGAAAAATCCTACTAAAAGAAGAAGACATACCAAAACAATGGTACAATATAGTGCCAGACCTTCCACATCCACTTCCACCATTCATAGACCCTGCAACAAAAGAACCAGGTGTCGGTATAGTTCCACAAATTTTTCCCAAAGAAATCATAAACCAAGAAGTTAGCCAAGAACGCTGGATAAACATACCAGAAGAAGTCCGCGAAATCTACCGCGTCTGGAGACCCACACCACTCTTCAGAGCCACAGGACTTGAAAAAGCACTAAAAACCCCAGCAAAAATCTACTACAAATACGAAGGAGCAAGCCCCTCAGGTAGCCACAAAACAAACAGCGCCGTACCACAAGCATACTACAACATGAAAGAAGGCATAGAACGCGTAACCACAGAAACCGGCGCAGGCCAATGGGGTTCAGCAGTCGCATTCTCAACAGCCATATTTGGAATACAAGCAACCGTCTACATGGTAAAAGCTAGCTACGAACAAAAACCATACCGCAAAATGCTAATGAACGCCTACGGCGCAGAAGTCTTCGCAAGCCCCAGCAAACAAACAAACGCAGGAAGAAAAATTCTCCAAGACGACCCTGACAACCGCGGCACATTAGGCACAGCAATCAGCGAAGCCGTCGAAGACGCCTTAGAGAGCGGCAAAATAGGCAAAAAAGCCAACTATACCATAGGAAGCGTCTTCAACCACGTATGCTTACACCAAACAGTCGAAGGTTTAGAAGCAAAGAAACAACTAGAGATGGTTGACGAATACCCAGACGCCGTCTACGGCTGCATAGGTGGAGGAAGTAGTTTCTCAGGGTTAATGTGGCCATTTTACTATGATCGTGTTGCAAAGAAAGCGCCTAAAGAAACGAAAATAGTCGCGGTAGAACCTACAGCTTGTCCAAAAGTTACAAGGGGTGAATACACTTATGACCATGGAGACACAACAAAACTAACGCCGCTTGTTCCCATGTATACATTAGGGCATGATTTTATGCCAGCACCAATTCATGCAGGGGGACTACGTTATCACGGCATTGCACCAACCATAAGTGTTTTAGCACAAGAAAAACAGCTTAACACATTTGCAGTTAATCAAGTTGAAGCTTTTGATGCCGCTAAAATTTTCATCCGTAGTGAAGGTATAATTCCATCTCCAGAGTCAACTCATGCAATCAAAGCAGTAGTTGATGAAGCACGCAAATGTAAAGAAACCAATGAAGCGAAAACGTTACTGTTTATATTAACAGGTCATGGACTCTTTGACATGGCAGCTTATGGGGAATATTTTAATGGGAATTTGCAGCCTTATGAGTATCCTACGGAAAAAGTTGCTGAATCTATGAAGAAGCTGCAAACGCTTTATCCATGGTTAAATGATGTGCGGAAAAAATACATCAATACCACCGAATAATAAAACTCAATTTTTTAATCTTTTTATTTTCCGTTCAAGTATTTGATTTTTATGTTTGAAGCTAAACCAGTAGTATCTGTTAAAACTGTAGGTTTTGTTGTTAATCCAATAGCAGGTATGGGTGGAGCCGCTGGGTTAAAGGGTACAGATGGAAAAATTATTCTTGAGAAAGCTGTCGCGCTTGGCGCAAAACCCATTGCGGCGGTAAGAGCTCAGGTTTTTCTTGAAGAACTTGCGCCGCTTAAACAGAGTATTTGTTTACTTGTTGGTGCGGGAGATATGGGTGAAACAGAGGTAAAAAAACAAGGTTTTAACTGTACAGTTGTTGGTGAGAGACGTTCACAGACAAGTTCGGAAGATACAAAAAATATAGTGCGAATTATGGTTGAGTCAAAGGTGGATTTGCTTGTTTTTTGTGGTGGTGATGGTACAGCTAGAGATGTTTTAGAAGTCGTTGGAACTAAAATTCCAGTGTTGGGGGTGCCAACAGGTGTTAAAATGCATAGTGCAATTTTTGCCATCAATCCAAAAGCTGCTGCGTGTGTGGTTTTTAATTTTTTAAGAGGAGAGTTACCGGTACGTGAGGTAGAGGTTATGGATGTAGATGAGCAGGCATTTCGTGAGGGGCGTTTATCGGCAGAGCTTTATGGTTACATGTTAAGTCCTTATGAACCGCGTTTAATTCAGGTAAGCAAATTATCTAGTCCAATAACTGAAGATGAAGTGCGTAATCAAGCGGCTGTTGCGGTTTATGTTATAGAAAGTATGCAGCCAGAGTTTTTGTATATAATTGGTCCGGGTACTACTATGCGTACTATTAGTGATTTATTGGATCAGGAGAAAACGCTTTTAGGTGTTGATTTGTTTGTTGATAAAAAGTTGGTTCAGAGAGATGTTAATGAGGAGCAGATTCTTCAGGCGTTAAATGATGGTAGGTTAGCTAAGATTGTTGTGACGTTAATTGGTGGTCAAGGGTTTATTTTTGGCAGAGGTAATCAGCAGATTAGTTCCAGAGTTATAAGGCAAGTTGGTTTGGATAATATTATTGTTGTTGCTACTGAGGGTAAGGTGCAGGGTCTTGGGAGTTTGAAAGTTGATACAGGAGACTTTGTGTTAGATTCATTATTTAAGTCGCAAAGGTTACAAGTTCTTGTTGATTATAATCGTTGGATAGAGTTATGTGTTGAATAATGGGTTGTTTGTGAAATCCTAAAATATGAAGCGGTCTTTTTATTTTTTGGTGATTTAAGTGATTCCTATTAACATGCCTAAAGTTGGAGAGGAAGAAGCTCAAGCAGTATTAGATGTTGTACGTAAAGGGCCGTTGACTAATGCGTTGGGTTGTGGTCCTAAAGTGTTAGAGTTTGAGAGAAATTATGCCAAGTTTGCAGGTGTAAAACATGCTGTTGCTGTTAATAATGGAACTGTTGCTTTAAATGCTGCACTTTTGGCAGTTGGTGTTAGGCATGGTGATGAAGTGATTGTTCCAAGTTTTACTTTTATTGCTACAGCTGAAGCTGTTGTTTTTGCGGGGGCTAGAGTTGTTTTTGCAGATATTGATTCAGAAACGTATACTCTTTCGCCTGAAGCTGTTGAACAAGCGGTTACTAGTAGGACTAGGGCGATTATGCCTGTTGATTTGTATGGTTACTCAGCGGATATGAAGGCGTTGCGGGAAATTGCTGAAAAGCATGATTTAGCATTAATTGAAGATGCAGCTCAGGCGCATGGTGCTACTTATCAGGGTAAACCTGCGGGGTGTTTTGCGGATGCGGCATGTTGGAGTTTGTATGCAAGTAAAAATATAACCACAGGTGAGGGGGGTGTGATAACTACTGATGATGATAAACTTGATGATACTCTTCGGTTGATTAGGAATCATGGGGAGAGAGAAAAATATACGTCAGTTCTTATGGGTAATAATTATCGTATGCCTGAGATGGAAGCGGCTATAGGTATAGTGCAGTTAGGAAAGTTGTCGTTGTTTGTTGCTAAACGGCGTCAAAATGCGCAGCAGCTTACAAAGATACTTCAGCAGTCCAAGCGGTTAAAGTTGCCGTCTGAAACAGAAAGTAATCAGCATAGTTGGTATCTTTATACTGTAAGATTAATAGATGGTACAGAAGAAGAGCGTAATTTAATTCTTAAGGAGTTAAAACAGAAAGAGATAGGTGCTGAAGCATACTATGTAAATCCAGTAAACACCATGGAATTCTATCGCAATAATTATGGAAATTGGGAGTTGCCAGAGACAGAAAAAGCTGCAAAACAAGTATTCAGTTTACCAATTCATCCAAATGTTACAAGTGAACAAATTGATTATATTGGGAGAACTCTTTTGGCGTTGCTTTAACACATTCCAGTTTAATTTTGTCGCCTATTTTTTGTTGTTTAAGTGTTTTTACTGTAAGAGTTAAATATTTACAGTGAGTATCATTACTAGTTTTCAATTAAGAATTGTAGGATTTTCTCTTGAGGCGTGAAATTTGAGTGTTGAAGACGACATCTCTCGCGTGAGAATAAAATTTATCCTAGAAGGTTTAGGAGAGGCAGAAGGTGAACTAGTCCGGTTCAAAGCGCCAAGAACTATTGATATGATAGTTCGTAAGCTTCCAATATCAGGCAGAATTGCTCTCTATAAAGAGGAGATTTATTTTGAAGTTCCCATCCAAATGGGGGGAGAAAAAGCCAAGTCCACAGTTGAAGTGGGTACAGTTGCTTTTTGGCCTATGGGTAATGCGTTATGTGTGTTTTATGGTAATACTCAGCCGTATAGTCCAGTAAGTGTACTGGGGAAAGTTACTAAAAATCTTGATTTGTTCAAATCTGCAAAGAGTGGGACAATAATAAAAGTAGAGTTGTTACAAAGCGCAAATATAGAAAGTTAGTTTAGAAGTTCAATGAACTTTCGGTCCATAGGTCAAGTAAACGTTGGCATTCCTGTTTCACAGTGTGGTCAACAGTTTTTTCTTTTAAGGCTTGTAGAAACTCTGTACGTTTTGTTATAGAGCGTTTTTCAGCGTTTCCGCCATAATAGAGTTCTCCATCAAGATACTCTTTTGCGCTATAAGCTTTTTGAATTAGTAAGCTTGCTGCATCCACAGGATTTTCCACGGCATATTGATTTGTCCAAATTGCGATTTCTGTTTCTCTTAACTGGGTAATACCGTCAATTTCGATTATTTCTTTGATGTATGTTCTAAAAAAATCGTAGCATTCAACAGTTTTTAGGTATTCTATTGCTTGGCCAACTTTGTTTTTGAATTCGATTGTTCCATCGATTGTTAGCTCGTGTTTATACCCTTTATTGATAAAGTCTTTGGCTACACGTATTTCTTTGATTGTGTATAATTTTTGTGGAAAACTCGTAGGCAAACAACCTTGATAAAGAAGTAATTAAATGTTGAAAAATTGGAGTATTTAAGCCGCGTTTTTGTAGATTTTTAGGCTGTGGCTAGCTGAGACTATTTGGATTTGGCCAGTTGCTTCGAGTTGTTCTAGAAAATCTTTGGCTGCGCTAATACGGACGTTAAAACGTGTGGCTATAGCGTAAGGTGTTAAGACGTTCATTTTTTTGACTTCGGCGACGATTTTTTGGTCTTTAACGTCTGGAGGCAGGATTGCTAACTGTTTTTTTTCGCGAGGGGGACCTGCTTTTTCTTTCTTTTTTGCATCTTTTGCAGCTTTGTCTTCGTCAGTTTTCACTTGTTGCTTTTCCATCTGTTTTATGCCGAGCTTCTTTTTTCCGCCCATATTTTTTCACCAATAATTTTGAGTATTGTTCTACGTTTATAATGGCTGAGTTATTTCAACCTTATGCTGTGCTTTCCATTCTTTGATTGGAACGCCAAGTTTTTTTTCTACTTCCTGTCGATGGATAGAGTTCATAGTGCAAAAAGGTATGATTCGGCCATCTGGAACGGCATAGTGGATCAGGCATTGCTCAACGCGTTCAAGGTCAAAGTTGTATGGATCCATGAAATGCATTGATGTAAGTAGTAATGATTTGCGTTGTAGGTCACCAAGTGATTTGTAATCGCCTTTTGTGATAACTCCCAGCACGTATTTGCGTAAGAAGCCAAATTTGACATGGCGCATTGCTCCAGCTAGGCGAAGTTTAGCTTCTGTTTTGCTACCTTTTGTTGCAAGTTCATAAACTTTGGTCATAGTTGCAACGAATTTGTCAACGTTAGCTAATTTGGTGATTGGCGTTATTTTGCCATCTTCAACTAGTAAATAGGTAGCCATGCCGCAGTGTGGATGTGCGGTGAATTCTATATATCTTCTATCTTTTAATGCGCCTACGGCTTTTGCTATGGGTGCAACTGTAGGTACAGGGTAGAAGTCTGAGGCTTTAATGGTGCCGTTTGTTTGTTCTTCAACGTTTTTCATAAAGTCAGTAATTGTTATGCGCATTTTTTCGCGGTCTTGTTGGGGTAAACGTCCGCAGAGGCTTACGGGTTGGACGTTTATACAGCGGATAACGTCAAAGTTTTTGGCGGCAAAATTGATAATGTCGCCAAGTTGGTTATCGTTTACGCCTTTTACTAGTGTGACAACGAGGACGACGCTTGAGAGGCCTGCTTTTCGGAGGTTTTCTATGGCTTTCATTTTTATGTTAAGGAGGTCTATTCCGCGTATGTATTTGTAAACATTAGAGGTTAATCCGTCGAATTGTAGGTATATTGTGCTAGCGCCAGCGTCTTTTAGTTCTTTGGCGTATTCTTCGCTTTGGGAGATACGTAGGCCATTAGTGTTTACTTCTACATGGCTAAAGCCGAGTTCTTTGGCTTTGCGTATGAAGTCTGGTAATTCTTTTCGGATTGTAGGCTCTCCGCCTGAAAACTGTAGTGCCGTTGTTGGAACGGGTTTGTTGGCACGCAGGTTTTCGAGCATGCTATAAACTTGTTCTTTTGTTGGTTCATATACATAACCTGCTGCTGTAGCGTTAGCAAAACAGACTGGGCAGGTTAAGTTACATCTGTTAGTAACATCTATAATTGCAAGGGCGGTATGTGATTTATGTTGTGGGCAGATTCCGCAGTCAAGGGGGCAACCATTTTTTTTCTCGGTACGAGGGTTAGAGAGTCCTTCGCCGTCGAATCGGAGGTTTTCTGCACGCATATAATGATCATAGCTTGACCAGTAAAGTTCATTAAATGACCCGTGTTCTGAGCAAGTCTTTTTTATGTAGACTTTTCCATCTTCTTCATAAATTACTGCATCAAGAGCCTTTAGGCATTCAGGGCAGATGCTTCGGGTGTTTTTGATGTTATTCATTTCAAATACGCCTTTTAACGTGTAAATGTTTGTTAAGTACTTAAGAAGCAGAAATTACAATAATAATGTTTCCAGAAGTTTCCTATGGTGATTGAGGGGAAAACATGCCAATTAATGAAAACACAAGAATTACACTGCATGAAATGGGCTTAAACGCGTATGAAATTGACACTTACACCGCATTACTTAAGGGTGGTAAGATGACTGCTATGGAAATTAGCGAAAACGCTAAAGTGCCATATAGCAAAATATATGAAGTGTTAAACAGTCTAAAAGAAAAAGGCTGGATAAAACATGGCGATAGGCGGCCGACTAAATATTTTCCTGTACCGCCGTTAGAAGCTACACGGTTTACCAAACTGCGTCTTGAGGATAAATATGTGGCTTGGGAAAACGCTGTTGCTGTAGATCTTCAGCCGCTCTATGAGCAAAAAGAAATTGTTGAACGCCCTGAAATGTTAATTCTTAGAGGTCAACATGCAGTTTTAACTAAAATTGATGAGATGCTTAAAATGGCCTCTAAAGAAATAGTTGTTGCAGCTCCAAAATTTGCTAAATCTTTAATTACCATAGCTGATCCGTGGTTTAATAGTTTAAAAAAGAATGTTAACATTCAACTCATGGTAGCAAGTAATCTTGCGGATGGAGAATTCAAGTATCCCGGTATAAGTGAAGTACGACATCGTGATCACATGTTTGGTGGAGGTATTATTGTCGATGGAAAAGAGGCCATGCTCTTTTTAGGTGATGATAAACCAAGTCTTGTCATTTGGAGTGCTCACATAGGCATAGTAAGTTTTGCACGAGAATACTTTCAATTCCTATGGAATACCTCTACAGCGCTTCACTAGACTTCTTGCGAAACTGTGGAATAGTGTAAAAGTTTGATTGTTATTATAGCGAAAAAATGTTCTGGTTTGAGGTTTAACCTGATTTGGTCGTTTAATTTTTTCAAAAAACAGGTAGTTTCACAAGAAGTCTATTAAAACAAAAAAGATTGTTTCAAAACTTTGGTTGATAAATGAAAAATAAAAAGAAAAAGATGGCTTATGGTTGCCATTTTTCAGTGAGGTATTTTGCTATCTCACTGCTGTCGCGTGGTCCGACTAGTACTTTCCAGTTGCTAAGTTCTTCTATTTCGCCGCTGATGCGTGAGGCTTTGCCTGGTATGATGATTTTGCGGTGTTTTACTTTGTTTTCTATGCCGGTTGCTTTGATTGCGTCGGCGACTTTTTCTGCTGTTAGTTTGCGTCCTGCGACACCGCTGTCAATTGCGCTGCCTTCTGCGTCAACAATAAGTAGATACGCGTTGGTTTTGCTGCTTTCAAGGTCTGCTACGACTGTGTAGTAGGTTAATGCAAAGTTTGATGTGAAGAATACGGGTGAATCTGCATTTGGTGTGCCAAGTTCTTTTAGTCCTGCTGCGACTGCGACTGGTTTGCGTGGGTCTGTGTAGATGTTTTGGCGGAGGACTATGTTTGGTAGTTGTACCCATCCTTCCGTGCTGTGCAGTATTATTATGTCTGTGAATCTTGTGATCAGCATGCCTGCTACGTAGGCTTCGCGCCATTTGATTAAGTCGTCAGCTAAGTCGCCTTTGTTTGCCCATATGGCTAATGGTAAGCCAAGCAGTGGAAAGCCGACTAATTCGTCGCCTGCTTTTGTTGCGGCTCGTCTAAGCATTGTGAAATTGTTTAGTGTATCAGCTAAGCCTTCGTTGAAGAAGGTTCCAGGGTCAAGTACTATGTCTTGAACGCCATATGCTTGCAGTGTTTTTGCAAGTGTTACAAGACCGTTTAGGTCGTTTGGTGCAGAAGCGACAAGTGGGCAGTTATACATTAGAGCTAATTCTGCCATGTCTTTCCAGTTTGTTAGTGTTGCAGCATAGAGTAGCGGTCGTGCTTTTGGGATGACCATTACACCTGCTTCAAGAACTGAAGCGTTTAAGGCGCATAATATTAGTGGTAAATTGGTTGTTTCTGAAACTTTTTTGACACAGTTTTTGAATTTGTCAGCATCGCCAGATGTTGAGCGAACTGCAATCAGGTCAAGTTTTAGTGTGTCACCTATGTATTCGTAGCTAAAGCTTTCTGTGCTTTTTATGCGGTTGATTATTTCTGTTTCAGTCATTTCATCGGTTACATCAATTGCAACTGCTGTTGGGTTGAAGTATGTAAATTCATGTCGGTACATGACAAGTTTTCCGCCGATGCGGCAAGCTTTGTCGCCGACTCCGATTATGACTTCTTTCACTGGGGGTTTGAGCAGTTCGTGTAATGTGTTAAAGCTTTTTGCGTGTTCTGGTTTCTGTAAGGGTTTGCATTGGTCAACATTTACTTCTCGTGCAACGAGTTTAGTTGCAAATGCCATGCAGTTTTCTTGGTTACATTCTTTGCAGTTTGTTTTTGGGAGCAGTTTGTAAATGTCTATGGGGCTTAATTCTTTCTTTGGAGCTTTTTGACTCATACTCTTTTCCTCCAGTTTAAATTTTGGCTGAAACCCAGTCTAAGTATTTGCTGGGGTCAGCTTTTTTGCCGCTGGACAAGTTGTTGATGACGTCTTTTAGGGTTTTAACTGCGGCTGGGTGTATCATCATGAATATGTCTACACCTGTAAGTAGCAGTGTTAGTGCAGTGGTTACTTCCCACAGTGGTCCTCTAAGTTCGCGTGGTTCCCATTTGTCTTCCATTTTCAGCCAAGCTTCGCGTGCGGCCCAAGCGTTGGTTGTTCCAGAGGACATGGGGTGTGCGAGTTCAGCATCGCCTAATAGGCCGGATAGTCTTGCGCGTTCCATGTTTGTGAATGCGTAGTCTAAGCCGTAGCCTAATGCGGCTGTGGATAAGTCCATGACTATATCTTCTCTGTCGAGGTAGTCGTAGAGTTTGCGGTTGAGTTCTCTTGCCATGTTTAGGTCCATTGGTGTGAAGGCTAAAACGGCGTGGTTGTTTTTCTTTGCAAGTTTTGCAATGTTTTCGATGTTCATGTCGCGTGTAAATGAGCTAAGGAGGAATCTTTCTCCTGGGAATGCTTGGGATACTTCTTCGAATAGGGCTGTGTCTTTTTCTGGGTCGCCGCAGCCGCCTATTACGAGTGGTACGTCGACTGCTTGCATGACGTTTTCAATTGTTTTTAGGGTTGATTTTGCTGAGGCATCTTTGAGTAAGGGGTCAATGCTGATTAGGTGTATTGTGACCATGTCTGCACCGAATTTTTCGACGGCGAGTTTTGCCCAAGCTGCTGGATCACCCATGACTTCTTTTACGTGCATTTTTACTGCTTTTGACAGGGGGACTTCCATGTCGAAAACGTCTAAGGTGACAACGGGTTTATGGATTACTGGGCTTTCAAAAGTGTAGAATGCTGGAGATTTTTCGCCTCCGAGGGTTAAGCTTCTTCCTCGTGTGCCGCCTTCGCTTTTTGTTGCGCCAAGTTTTACTTCAGTTATGCTGCTTGAATATTTTTCAATTGGTAAAGTGAAGTTTTGTTGTAGTAAAGCGGCGGGTTTTGTTGGAATTGCGGTTGGGAGTTTAAGTCCCGGAATGCTTGCAACGCCACCGGCAACTCTTAGCTCTAAATTTTTAGTTTCCAACTGGAAGTCGTGTAATTCAAGGTTCTGGAATTTCATGAGAAGTTCCAGTAACTCGT
>Ga0209628_10000817_pt1 | contig 19493 bp, 11 predicted proteins | sample TergutCu122P4_FD_187285 | JGI IMG/M metagenome (GOLD analysis project Ga0209628, IMG submission 187285) | Cubitermes ugandensis P4 segment gut microbial communities from Kakamega Forest, Kenya - Cu122 P4 (SPAdes) (version 2) | ecosystem: Host-associated > Arthropoda: Insects > Digestive system...
GGTATTTTCTCCAACCGGTGGGCTGGGCATGGCATTTGCTATTGTGAGCATTGCAAAAAGAATTTTAAAGCGGCCACCGGTCTCGATATACCCACTACAACCAACCGGCTTAACCCTGTTTATCAGAAATGGGACGAATGGCAAACCGACCGCCTGAAAGAGCTGTGGTTCCATTGGGACGCCGAGATACGCAAGATAAAACCCACTTCGCGCTTTATACCTAACGGTTTCCCAGATAGACTGCTGACCGGGAAACACGCTGATTTCTTTTTTGCCGACCAGCAGGGAAGACGCGGCCTTATCCCCCCATGGACAAACGCCATGAGCGCCAAAGAATTACGGGCAAGCCTCGGCATGAAGCCGCTTATCGGTATCTTTAGCGTAGGGTTAGAGGAGGAGTTCCGATGGAAAGATTCGGTACAGACCGACGCCGAGCTGCGGATATGGGTAGCCGAAGGGGTGGCCAACGGGATGAAACCCTGCTTTGTGAAGTTTGGCGGAAATATCTTTGATAAGCGATGGATGGATACTGTCGCCGATATGTATCAAAATTATTATAAAAGTGAAAAGTATCTGCGTAATGTGTCGTCAATGGCGCGGATAGGTATGGTCTTTTCGGAACAGACAAACCGCAAATACGGCGGCGAATCGTGGCAACAACGTAGCAATGAGCACGCTTTAGGAATGTATCATGCTTTGGTGGAAGGCAGTTTCGCTTTCGATATCGTAAACGATAAACTCTTAGATGACGAACACCTGAAGCCTTACAAACTGTTGATACTACCCAATATAGCCGCCTTTTCCGATAAACAGGCCGAACAGTTACGTGCTTTTGTCCGTTCCGGAGGTAGTATCGTAGCCACTTTTGAGACCTCGCTGTATGATGAAGAAGGCAAACGCCGTGTGGATTTCGGATTGAGCGATTTATTAGGCGTTTCGTATGACAACGAAGTAGAAGGACCTATGCGAAACAGCTATCTGAAGCTAAAAAAAGACCCCTTTCATCCGGTTCTAAACGGATTAGAAGATGCCTATCGTATCATTAATACGATTTATCGCGTCAAAACAAAGCCCATGACAGATTTCCCGTCGCCGGTTACGTTAGTGCCTACCTATCCCGACTTACCCATGGAAGATGTATATCCACGAATAGAAGAAACGGATATACGGGAATTGTATCTCCGTGATTTAGGGAAAGGTCGCATCGCCTTTTTCCCCGGTGACATCGACAGGTCTTTCTGGCAACTTATGACGCACGACCATGGCCGTCTTCTCCGAAATACGATACAGTGGGCGCTGAACGAAAAACCGGTAGTAGCCGTTCAAACAAAGGGTCTTGTAGATGTGGCCGTCTGGCGTCAAAAAGAATCTATGACCGTCCATTTGGTCAACCTGACCAATCCCATGATGATGAAAGGCCCCTTCAGGGATTTATTTCCTGTAAGCGCAACGGTCGAAGTGAACCTGCCCGAAAAAGAAATCATAACCGGCGTTCACTTATTAATCAACGGTATAAAACCAAGCTACACGAATAAAGGAAGCAGTATTACGCTTACCGTCCCCGAAATCGCCGACCACGAAATCATCGCAATAGACTTTCGGAGTTGAGGTTAATAACGGAAAGCGGGGCAGCAAGCAACATATACAACCATTTCGGCTTCTTGCTCCATATTTAACTTCCGACGAAGTCGAGCCAGCTTTATGTCCTCGCCTAAGTCTTCAAAAAATCTTTGTCAGACGAGGTAATTGTTATAAACTAATAGGGAGGCCGTTGTAGAAGTCGAGCACTTTGGCGCTGAAGATAAAGTTGTACTTGGCTTGGGCTAACTCTGACAGGCTCTGGGCGTATTTGGTTTTGGATTCGTTGTACTCAACGACTGTGCTCATACCGAGCGTATAACGTTCCTCGGCATAAGTCAATGCTTCCCTGCTTGCGGCAACGGATTTTTCAGTAGCCGTAAATTTTTCCTGTGCTGCGACGGCAGCAAAAAAGGCCTGTTGTATATCCTTGTATAGCGTCTTTTTGCTGTTTTCCATCGTCAATTGCTGCGTAGTGATAGCCACGCGCGACTGTCGTACGTTGTTGCGTACATCCATCCGGTTGAATAGCGGGATGTATAAACTGATGCCGATAGTCTTTCGCTCGTTCTGTTTCAACTGGTCTCCAAAAGGCACAGATTCAACGCCTTCCATCCCGAAGTAACGGTAATAACCGTTGCCGTAGTTGGCTGAAAAGGATAACCGGGGAAAATATTCGGCCTGTGAGACCCTCAACATCTTTTTCCGACTTTCTAATAGATATTCCTGCTCTTTGATTTGTGGCTTAAAGGCAACAGCGTTATCATAGATGTTATCGAGTGGTTGAACACTTTTGAAATGCTCAGTCAAGACGTCTCCAATGGCAGGTTGGGAAATATCAAAATCCGCTCCAAAACGTTCTAACTCCAACGCCTGCGCTAAATCCAATAACGCCAGGCTGACATTGTTTTCGGCTTCCGTCAATGTCACTTCATCTCTTGCCAACTGTGCAATGATGTCGTATAATTGCGACTTGGGCACCTTACCGGCATCTACCAAAATCTCTGTGCGGGTTACCTGTTCTTTTGTCAGGTTTACCTGCAAATAGGCGATGTTTAATATTTCCTTGTTATAAAGCGCTAATATATAATAAGAAGCTACGCCAAGCGACAGGTCGTCTTTTGCTTTTTGCAGCGATTCGGTTGCTGCTTTCAGGTTTAACTGACGAACAGCCATGTTATTCAATAGTTTGAAGCCATTAAACAGCGGCATAGACAGTTGCAGGTTGAACGATGAGTTGGCTGAGTTGCGGTCAACAATCACCCCTTCGCGCGAAGGGGTACGTCCAAAGTCCAAGTTTTGACCTATATAGGCGTTCAAATTGGGAATCCAACCGGTTTGGCTCGCCTCTTTTTCAATTGCTCTTGATTCTTTTTCCTGTTCTTTTTGCTTCAGGTTGATGTTATTATCAATTGCATAACGAATACACTCGTCTAACGTCCATTTTTTTAGAACATCCTGCGCGTATATACCGTTACAGAGCAGGATTATACTTATTAAGAATAATTGTTTCATATTTTTTTAAAAGATAATTTTATGCTGTTGTTATTGCTTCCACTGAGTTTTCTGTTGCCGCAATGAAGGCTTTCACACCCACTGAAATACATTGATAACCGAATAAACGCCGCTACGACGAAAATTTAGAATAGATAATTATAAATTTCTGTACATCTGAAATTTCTAAAAAAGATTTTCATGCTGTTGAGTAGGCTAACTCTTTTAGAAAGTTTTCCGTTACAGTACGCCCGTCGAGCATGTGTACTATCCTATGGGCATAGCGTGAATCGTGGGTGCTGTGCGTTACCATAATGATTGTGGTACCGATTTCGTTTAACTGGGTGAGCATCTGCATCACATCGACGCCGTTTTTACTGTCTAAGTTACCGGTCGGTTCGTCGGCTAATATTAGCTTCGGGCTGTTGACGACCGCGCGCGCTACGGCCGCTCGTTGCTGCTGACCACCCGATAACTGCGATGGAAAATGGTTACGGCGGTGCATCATCTGTACCTGCTCCAGCGCTTTTTCTACCAATGCCTTTCTATCGGCAGATTTGACGTTGTTGTATACCAAAGGCAACTCAACGTTTTCAAAGACAGTCAGTTCGTCTATCAGATTAAAACTCTGGAAGACGAAGCCGATATTGGCTTTACGCAGGTCGCTTCGTTTGTTTTCGTTGAATTTGGATACTTCGATGCCATTGAACTGAAAACTGCCGGAGGTTGGCTCGTCTAACATTCCTAAAATATTGAGAAGTGTTGACTTGCCACAGCCCGAAGGCCCCATGATGGCTACAAATTCACGCTCGTTTACCTCAAGATTCATTTTGTTGAGGGCTACCGTTTCCACTTCTTCGGTACGGTAAATTTTCTCTAAGTCGGTAATTTTAATCATTTCTTTAACTTTTATTTATTTGATTCTTATAATTTTTATAACAACGAACCACACGAATAATTTCTGGTTCCTAATTTTTTCACTTCGTAAAAAAACTTCATTTCCTAATTCTTAATTCCTGTACATCACCATAGTTTTCGTAGCTGTTGACTACGATGCGATCGCCGGGCTCGAGGCCTTCGAGTACTTCATAATAATCGGGATTCTGTCGTCCGATGCGGATGGGGATACGGTAGGCTTTACTGCCGTCTTTCGCCACTTTGAAAATCCAGTTGCCACCGGTCTGCTGATAGAAGCCGCCACGCGGGATTATCAGCGCTTCCGCTTCATCACTCAGAGCTATCCGTATCTGCAAAGTCTGGCCACGGCGGATTGTCTCCGGAGCTTTTCCTTCAAACAGCATCTCGACGGCAAAGCGGCCCCCTGACACCTGCGTATATACCTTCTTGATATTCAGCGTATATATCGTATCACCTGCACGATATTGCCCTTCCAATCCGGCATAGATACGCGAAATATAGTGTTCGTCCACTTCTACCCGCACTTTAAACCCGCTCAGTACGTCAATCTGTCCGATACGCTGACTTTTGTTTTTGCTTTGACCTATTTCGGCATCCAAAGAGGTGAGCTGTCCTTCGACAGGCGCACATACGGTCAGGTCAGCAAACTTGCGACGCATCAATTCCAAAGATATCTTCGACCGCTCGTATGATTCCCTTTGCTGTTCCATCTGTTGCGCCGAAGCTATCGAATCCTGCTTCAGGATGTCTAACGCTAATGCCCGTTTCTCAACCATATAATCATATCGGTTCTTTGCCTCCAGGAAATCCTGCTCGGCAACCGTATGCGACTTAAATAAACGTTCATTCAAATCAAAAATACGTTTGGCTTCTTTTAGTTGGTTGTCCATGTCTACCATCATCGTTTGCTTGCTGACCGTATTTTGCCTCGCATTTATTTGCGCTATTTGCATTTGCATCAACATGTTATACACATTCGTCTCCTGATTGACGATGCTTAGTTCCAAATCGGTGTTCCCTAATTTCAAGATAGGCTGCCCTTCTTTGAGCACAGCACCGTCCTCGACAAATATCTCCTCTACCCTACCCCCTTCCTGCAAATCTAAGAAGATGGTGGTAACAGGCTGTATCGTACCTGTCACCGGAATAAATTCGCGAAAGTTACTCTGACGCGCCTCGGCAAACGTCATCCGCTCACTGTCTACATTGAGCTTCGATTGGCCGAAGCCGCTGATTGCTATAAAAACAAGCAACGCTATAAAAGCCGCTCCCAATATGAGGAGTAAGATGCGCTTGGTTGTCCAAGTTTTCTTTTCTATGGGTCTGTCCATTTTATTTTAATCTTAAATTATTTCTTCCATTGATATAGCAATCTTTGTGCCAAACTTGTATTTTGTTGTTTATTAGCCTATTATTAATAATTCGTTTTGAATATGTGTCCGTTATCGAACACTTACTGTCCGATAATGGAACACTTTTAATGTTCCCGATTGGATTCTCCCCCTTGTCCTGTTTGGGACAAAATGTTGGTAGAAACAAAAATGATTTGTACCTTTGTGGCAATATTTCATAATATTAGCCATCGTATGAAAGCAGGAAGAAACGATCCTTGCCCGTGTGGAAGCGGGAAAAAATTCAAGAAATGTTGCCTCGAAAAAGTCGAATTGGAAGCACAAGCCCAGTGCTTAGAGCAATTGTCCAAACAGTCTGAATATCTGCAACAAAAGAAATCCCTTTTAGAAGAAGATAATAATCGTGATAAAAAGGGTGATGCAAACAAAAAGTCGGAGGAAAACAAAGAATTAAGTTCTGATTTACTAAAAGATAGTTCGACTGATAGCTTTTCGGGCGAGAATTATAGCCCATCTGAATATAACGATTATCTTAGCCTAAGCAAAAATATTGAATTTGATGATCCGCAATCGATTTTCTGGGATGAGCCGCTTCCAGAGATTTCGGAAGCTGAGAACGAGTTAGTTGTAAAATGGCTGGCTGCTACCGGCAGAATGAAAAATACGGCTAAAGAACGGGAACATCTCATACGGTTCATGGATGCACACCCGCAGTTGGTGGACCATCTTGCACTTAACCGGACTTTTTTTATTGCTTTAGGTAATTGGCATTTCCGAAAAAACATTTATAATAAATATGTAGAACTCCTGTTACGATTCCGTAAAGAATTTCCATATACTTACAAAAAATGTTATGAGACTTTAGATTCCAATTTAATCTACTGGTTTGTTGCACAAGGACGAATCGACGAAATAGGCCCGTTTTTTGACTGGTATAAGCAAGACAAAAAATTAACGCTTATAGTAAACTTTGATTCAGTGACCAGCTTCTTCAAAGCTATCAATCATTCGGATGTACTTCTTACCGAACTGTCTGATTGTGAAAACTTGGAAAAATTTATTCTCACGTCAAGAATAAATCACATTTTTCAAAAGTATTTTGACATGTCTGTTTCGACCGAAACTGCCGGTTTGTTACTGAAAGAATTAGAAGCCAACGGAATTAACGTCGAACAGTCGGGTGATATTACCGCTTTATATGGACGATTACAGAACGTGAAACGGCCTTTCACGAAATGGGATGATACGGTGCCCGAACAGCAGAATATGGAGGATTTATGCCTAACAGTCACCGAAAATTTTGCTTATTACCTTTATGAAAAGTTCGAGCTAACTTTCGACAGCGCCGAGTATTATGCCAAGTCGGTTTATCAGTTCTTCATCCGTGCTTACTTGCAATCTAAAAAGCAGAAGATTATTAGACTTAACAAGCAATTATTTGAAAAACATTCATTATTCACCAAAAGGGATTGGCTATCCATCAATTTAGACTATATTACCGAATTTAATGCGATATATTATTTTGTCTCCTACTTGAGAACTTGCGGCAACCTGACAGAAGAACAAAAACAGGAGTTCCATGATTATCTGATTGAAAAGTATACTGGTTATTACGAAAAGGCTAAAAACGAAGGCCCTGTCATGCTTATGTTTAAAAAGTTTCCGTTATGGGGAACCATCCAGGAGGAAAACGATTATATGTACGTAAGGTTAGTAGATAACGCTTAATCATTGCGTATAAGGCGTTCCAATCGACAATAGTCTATTTTCAGATTATCGTCGATGATTTATTAAGGTACTTTCCCCTCTGTTTTAATCCGGCTGAAAAATTAAAGCATCATCGAAGGATTATAAATGCGGTCTTCGGCTTCTTCATGAAAAAGATACCCATTGTAACCCACAGTTAATTGTGAAACCGGCATTTTGAGGTGCATTTTGCAGTTGTTTGGAAAAGTGGTTTATTTCATGTACTTTTGTGCCCTAAAAACAGACAGAAAGATGACATGAACCAACGACAAGCCTCTATTTTAGTGGTTGATGACGACAAGGATGTATTGACAGCCTTTCGTTATCTGCTGAAACCAGAAGTGAAAACGATTACCACCGAATCGAATCCCGAAAACTTGCGAAGGCTGCTGGCCGGCAATAACTACGACATCGTGTTCTTAGATATGAATTTTAACAGTTCTATCAATACAGGGAATGAAGGCCTCTACTGGCTGAGACAAATCAAGGCATGGACGTCTCATACACAGGTCATTATTATCACGGCGTATGCAGGTATTGACCTGGCAGTCAAATGCCTCAAAGAGGGCGCTGCCGATTTTTTAGTCAAGCCCTGGCATAACGAACAACTGCTACAGACACTGACCGAAGCGCTCGAAAAACAAGCCTCCCCCGTTAAAAAACAACCCGAAAAAAAAGCATCAAGCGAAATCATCGGCGAATCGGACGTGATGCAGAGCCTGTTCCGCAAATTGGAGAAGATAGCGCCTACCGATGCCAATGTGCTGATACTCGGAGAAAACGGTACAGGAAAGGATTTAATAGCACAAGCCATTTATCAACTATCGCTACGAAAAGAAAAACCGTTCATCAAAGTGGACGTAGGAGCGCTTACCGATACACTGTTTGAAAGCGAACTGTTCGGACATAAGAAAGGCGCCTTCACTGACGCCCGCGAAGACCGGATGGGTATGATAGAAGCGGCTGACGAAGGAACGCTGTTCTTGGACGAAATCGGCAATATATCCCTCCAACAGCAGGCTAAACTGCTGACCGTACTGCAAAACCGGCAGGTCACACGGTTGGGTACCAACACACCAATCCCTGTAAACATCCGGCTGATTACCGCCACGAACAGACCCCTCGCGGAATTAGCCAACGAACGAAACTTCCGAAAAGACTTGATATACAGGATAAACACAGTCGAAATAATCGTACCGCCTCTGCGCGAACGCAAAGAGGACATCGTCGCACTAACCTCTCACTTTTTAAAAATTTATGCTAATAAATACCTGAAACACGAATTGAGACTGTCCGAACCGGCTACCCATAAAATGTTACAATACGACTATCCGGGCAATGTGCGTGAGCTGCAGTATGCGGTTGAACGGGCCGTTATCATGTCGGACAATGATACGTTGAAAGCGGACGACATCGTGTTCTCGCCCATCGAACAAAAAACGAAAGAGACTCCGATTCAACCAACGGGTAATCTCGAAATGCTGGAACGCACGGCTATCTTGCAGGTGGTAGACAAACACCAGGGGAATATCTCCAAAGCGGCCAAAGAGCTGGGGCTTACACGCGCAGCATTATACCGGCGATTAGAAAAATATGAGCTATGAGATTCAAACCCTACTTCATCGTTTTATTTTTACTTACGCTCATCGCTGCCGGCGGTACCGTTTTCTTCTTTGAAAAAAGCAAATTACCCTACACCGTTCTATGCTTGTTGGCTACCTTGTACTTAGCCTACTATACCTTTATATATATATTCAAAATTTTTCGTGATATTGACGATTTTGTCGAAGCTATAAGATATCGTGATTTCTCAAAACGTTATCCGGAGACTGTGCGCAGCAAAAACAATATCTACGACTATTTCAATATGATAAGCGATACTTTTGTGGCCATTGGTCGCGAAAAAGAAGCACAGCAGTTATACCTCAAACGGATGCTCGAAATTGTCAATACCGGTATCTTAGCCTATCATACGGATACTTTAGATACGCTCTGGATGAACGATTCGTTTTTGACCATGTTCAATATTCCTTACGTGAAGAATATCAACTGGTTAAAAAAACGCCATCCCAAACTGTTTCAGGAACTGAAAGGTATACAGGTAGGCGACAATCGCCTTTGCACCTTCATCGTCGGTAACCGCACTGTTCAGATGTTAAGTAATGCCTGCACCTTCCAAACGAATGGGCAGACCTATATGCTGATTGCTTTCAACAATATCAGCGCTACCTTAGAGGAAGTCGAATCGGGCGCGTGGAAGGGATTGTTGAATGTGATGACACACGAGATAATGAACTCCATAGCGCCGGTGGCTTCTTTGGCTGATACCTTAATCAAACGGATGGAAGACCTCAAAAAGGACATGGCGCTGAGCGATGTGTCCGATTTCGAGGACATGGAATCGGCGATGGCCACCATACGACGACGTAGCGCAGGACTGCTCCGGTTTGCCGATAACTATCGCAACTTGAGCCAAAACATTGTCCCCGAAATCCATCCGGTAAACCTGTTTGAAGTTTTACGCTCTATCTACCGGCTGATGCAACCCTCCTTAGCGCAAAAAGGTATCCAGCTTGAAATCCGTACCGACAATGATGCGGTAATGGCCAACATCGACCGCGGACTTATTGAGCAGGTCATTATCAACTTCATCACCAACGCCACGTTTGCTGTGAGGGAAAAAGAGAACCCGACTATCGTCCTTTATTCGGGGGTAACCGACGAACAGGCCTACCTTACGGTAGCCGACAACGGCTGTGGCATCTCGTCCGATATACGCGAAAAAATGTTCATCCCCTTCTTCAGCTCTAAGAAAAATGGTACCGGCATCGGACTGAGCCTCTCCCGCGAAATCGTCAAACTGCACAACGGCAGCCTGCAAGTACAGACCAAAGAAGGAGAAGGAAGCGCCTTCACCGTCTTGTTCCCCAAAAATGTATCAACGGCATCCCTGCCATTGAAAAGCGGAAAATGACGATTTTTGCTATGAAATCCATAAACCCTTAAAATAGAAGAAAATGATAAAAAACGTATGCATCTATTGCGCTTCGAGCGACCTTATCGACCGCATCTATTTTGACGAAGCGGAAAGATTGGGCGTTTTACTCGGACAACGGGGTCTGAACATTATCAACGGCGCCGGGAACAAAGGTCTGATGCGCGTTGTCACCGACGCAGTTTTGGCTTCGGGAGGCACAGTGACTGGGGTCATTCCCGAGTTTATGGTGCAAAAGGGGTTGCTCCATCTGCACTTGACGAAGGTTATACAAACCCAAACGATGCACGAGCGTAAAAAAACGATGGCCGAACTGTCGGATGCCGCTATTGCGCTCCCCGGTGGTTACGGTACGATGGAAGAGCTGCTCGAAATAATAACCTGGCGGCAGTTAGGCTTGTATCAACATCCGGTTATCATCCTGAACACCCGCCGGTATTACGACCCTTTGTTAGAGATGTTAGCACGCACTTTTACCGAATATTTTGTACGTGAAGAGCATGCCCGTTTGTGGCAGGTTGCCGAAACGCCGGAAGAGGTGATAGAGGCTATTTAAAAAAAAACCCGAAGCTGTAACGCTCCGGGTTTTTCTTTTTAAAGATTATGAGTGACTAAGAGTCTAATTGACAATCTTGTAGGCTTTTCCGTTCAGTTGAACGATGTACAGGCCTTTCGGTAATGCTAACTGACCTGTGCCGTTTACCTGTACTTGTTGTACGAGTTGGCCGGTCACACTGTAAATAGAGAGTACAGCCGAGTTAGCAGTTTCCACATAAAGCGTACCTGCTGATGCCCATACTTTATCTGCTGTTACAAACTCATTGCCGGTTTCGCCATTTTCGCCCTCGCCGCTTGTCGGAACAATAGCAGTAATTCCAATTGTCATATTGTCCTTGAGTTGCTTAACGACAACCGTAAATGAGCCGTTTTTATTATCTACCCAACTAAGGCAACCTTTCGGAAGAGTTTTTTCCGGGTTATCAAGCGTTAACTTAATTTCAATCGGATCTGCGCTGAAAACTTTAAACTTCAAGTCTTGACCTGTTGGGAAATAATGTACACCAAAATTGCCGCCTAAGTGGTTAGGATCGGTTTTGATATCTCCTGTCGGCGCAAATTTTACGCCAATTTGAGTGGTAGGATTCGTCCCTGTCGGCGGATCGTATGGAACTGAAGGATTATCGAACTCGTCATGGATTTCTATCTCATAATAAATGTTCGAAATAACGCTTCCATGTTTGGTCAATAGCGATAAAATATCTTCATCAAACGTATAAGTAGCGATACCTGTCTTGCGATCCATTTCTACTCTGTATGAACCTTTTTCGTGAAAATAACGGGTAAATTCGACGCCATTAGGGATCAAAACGTTCTTTTTTTGGAACTCATTAGTCGGATTCGTAATAGTCACCCATTCACCTAATTGAACTGTCCTTTTAATAACCGGCGTCAACTCATTGCCACCTTTATAGTCCAACTTAATCTGTATTCGTTGGGTTATCTCCGTCTTGCTTTTAACTTGATAATAGAATAAATTAGCAAAAGATCCCCAAGTAGCAGGCACATACCGACCCGCAGTTCCTAAATAAGGATTCCAATAATAATCTTTTTCTAAATTATTGACAACCGGCACTGAACCCCAAGAGCTGCTGCCGTAAGGAATACCTCCAATATAACTCCAATCCACCGCTTTGGCTTTGGCGTTATAATTCCCGAGATTAACATCCCCCTGATAACCATAACCTTCATTCGCGTCCTTAACGATTAAAGTCATATTAACAGTACCGTTGTAAAAATCGCATTGAGGTATATTTACATACATCTCAATGAATCCATCATGCGGATACGAATTAAGGTATTCCGCTTTTGCGACATTCGCTCCCAAAATCAGTATCGAGAGCATCAAACCTAAAGTAAATTTCATTTTTTTCATATTCTACTTGTTTTAATTAATAATATTTGTTTCTTCACAATAATTTTTTGTTTGATAATCAATCACTTATTTGTTCCGACCCTCGCGCTAAGGGCTACTGTCCTCAAGATAAGCAATCGCAAAAATAGACATTCCAAAATACAACGCAAAATTTCAAATGTTAAATAAACGTAAAATGTACCAAAGAGCCGGTTTTTTGTACGAAATCGGCTTTTCGTCGTTTAAAAAACGCTCGATTTGCGACGACAAATATAGAGGTGTTTGAATTAATAAAAAAATAAATCTTCATTTTTAACATTTGAAACTAAGCATTTTTTTTGAAAAAAAACTTATCTCGTTGAATATTAGGGTTATATTTTTTCAAGCACAAAGGGCAGATTTTAAAAATTCCTCGCTTTTTTTGTTCAAATAGCAAAAAGCTGACAGCCGCTCTTACCTTTTAGTGTCCCGCTATGGACAAGATGTTGGCATGAAATAGAAAAGCCTCCTGTGCATGGATTAGAAAGCCGCGCGAACAATCAGGTTTACGCTCCCCCCTTGACATCCCCCAGCTCTTTCGAGGCAAAATTATTCATTATTATTCCTACCTTTTATCAAAAAATAGAAGAGTAGGCGGCGCCTCGGATATGAAAATAAACAAGTTTATTTTGCATATCTCTCGGCTTGCACTACCTTTTATCAAAAAATAGAAGAGTAGGCGGCGCCTCGGATATGAAAATAAACAAGTTTATTTTGCATATCTCTCGGCTTGCACTACCTTTGCTGCCCGAAACAAAGCATTTTGAAGGTGAACGGCAAGACAAACTTTTTAGAAACAATTGATTTTCCGGCTGATTTGAGAAAATTGCCAAAGGAAGCATTGGTGTGGGTGTGTGCAGAATTGAGGCAATATATAATAGATGTATTGTCGTGCTATCCGGGGCATCTCGGCGCAAGTCTCGGCACGGTGGAGCTAACGGTAGCGTTGCATTATGTATTTAACACGCCGGACGACCGGATTGTTTGGGACGTCGGGCATCAGGCTTACGGCCATAAGATACTGACAGGCAGGCGCGACCGTTTCCATACTTTGCGGCAGTTAGGCGGTATAGGCGGGTTCCCTAATCCGGCAGAGAGCGAGTACGACGCTTTTATTGCCGGTCATGCCTCCAACTCTATCTCGGCGGCTTTAGGGATAACAACCGCTTCGGGGCTTCAACAGAAAGCCGACCGGCAAGTGGTTGCTGTTATCGGCGACGGCGCAATGACGGGCGGATTGGCCTTCGAGGGGCTGAACAATGTCTCTAATTATCCTAACAACCTGCTTATTATCCTGAACGATAACGATATAGCAATCGACCAGAATGTCGGAGGGCTTAGTCGCTACTTAGTCGAAATAACAACCAGCCGCACCTATAATAAGATGCGTTACGGGATTTACCGCTTCTTACGCAAACTAAATCTGATAACCGAAAAACGTCGTGAGAACATCCTCCGTTTTAACAACAGTCTGAAAGCGCTGATATCCAAGCAACATAACTTATTTGAGGGTTTTAGCATCCGGTATTTCGGCCCGATAGACGGTCACGATGTGTTGAATTTAGTCGAAAAACTGAACTACATCAAGGACATGAAAGGGCCTAAGTTGTTGCACCTGAAAACGCAGAAAGGGAAAGGTTTCAAGCCGGCTGAGGAATCGGCTACCGAGTGGCATGCACCCGGTAAGTTCAATAAGGACACAGGGAAACGCCTCTTTTCTGAAGAACCCAATCAGCCTCAACTGTATCAGGATGTGTTCGGGCATACGTTGGTGGAGTTAGCCGAGCGTTATCCGCAGGTGGTCGGTATTACGCCAGCCATGCCTACCGGCTGTTCGATGTATATGATGATGAAGCGTTTCCCCGAACGCACCTTCGACGTCGGCATTGCCGAGGGTCATGCGGTCACCTTCTCTGCCGGCTTAGCTAAAGAGGGGATGCTTCCTTTCTGTAATATCTATTCTTCGTTTATGCAGCGGGCTTACGACGAGGTGATTCACGACGCCGCCTTGCAGCAGTTATCTATCGTCTTTTGTTTGGACAGGGCTGGTCTTGTGGGCGAAGACGGTGCGACGCATCATGGCGTTTTCGACCTGGCCTCTTTGCGCGCCGTTCCGAACCTGACCATCGCCTCGCCGCTCAACGAAATCGATTTGCGCAACCTGATGTTTACCGGCTGCCAGGCAGGGGCGGGTACATTTGTCATCCGTTATCCGCGTGGTAAAGGGCAGTATAGCGATTGGCGGCAGCCGTTTCAGGTTTTGCCTGTCGGACAGGGACGCCGGTTACGTGATGGATCCGATGTCGCTGTGTTATCGCTCGGCCCCATCGGCAACGAAGTACGGAAAGCCATTGAAATGACAGGCGACAACGGCCCATCGGTAGCGCATTATGATATGATTTACCTCAAACCGTTAGATGAACAAATCCTACATGAGGTCGGACAGTGTTTCAAAACCATCGTCACTGTAGAAGACGGCGTGCGAACTGGTGGACTAGGCAGCGCCGTAGCTGAATTTATGACCCAGAACGGCTATTCACCCCGTATCAAACGCATCGGTGTCCCCGACCGGTTTATCGAGCATGGCACTATTGAAGAACAATACCGCCTTTGCGGCATGGACGCCGGTAGCATCTCCCAAGCGCTATTTCTTTAGTTTGTAACAGCGGCATCCTGCCGTTGCAGAAAAGCAAAAACGACATGAACGCACGGATTCCCCATTCCCCCTTCAAAGGGGGAATTCTGTAATTATGTAAAAAAATGAAAGGTAATATACTTTTTAGGGGTTTTTTGCGTTATTGTTGAGTATTAGTGTCTAATAACGATAATGATGATTGAATATTTACAGGGTGAAATAGCGGAACTGTCTCCGGCACAATTGATTATAGATTGTAACGGGGTCGGTTTCTGCCTTCATATCTCGCTAACGACCTACAGCGCTTTCAACGGGCTGTCGAAAGGAAAGGCGTTTGTCTACGAAGTGATACGGGAAGATGCGCATCTGCTTTTTGGCTTCGCTACCCGCGAAGAGCGGGAACTATTTCTCTTACTGATAACGGTATCGGGCGTAGGGCCTAATACGGCGCGCCTGATACTGTCGGCGCTCCCCCCTTCTGAGCTTATTCAGGCTATTGCCACCGGTAATGATGCCATTCTTACCACGATCAAAGGTATAGGGAATAAGACAGCGCAACGTATCATCGTCGACTTGAAAGGTAAAGTGAAGACGGTTGAAGGAACAGTGGAACGGGGCGGACGGGCGCTCTCGCCTTTGCGGACGGAAACGGTAGAAGGGGCTGTGGCAGCCTTAGTCATGCTCGGTTTTCAGAAAGCGGTATCCCGGAAAGCAGTCGATTCTATACTGAAACAATCGCCGTTGGCAAGCGTAGAACAGGTTATTAAGGAGGCGCTGAAAATACTTTGAGCTGGGGTCAGGTTTCAGGGGTTAGGTTTCAGGGGTCAGAGAATCTTCCATCTTCCAACTTCCATCTTTTTAAAAATGAATCGGAGAATAAAATACGTGTTAGCTATTGTGGGTTGTGTGTCGGGGTTGTTCGCTATGAACCTCGGATATGCAGCACTTGGCTATGACAATGCTGTTCTTTTATTTCCCGAGACTTTGGCCGAAGAGCCGCAGGATAATAAAACGCCGCAGGATTCGGTTGGGAAGCCGCTTATTCCGGTTAAGAAGACTTTTCCGCAGGAATATGAGGACTTGAAGTTTAACTCGGCTTCTGACCTTCGCGACCCTGAAAATCTGAAGACTGTCATTGAATACGACATCCGGACAGGCGACTACCTGCTGCGGTCGAAGGTTGGCGATTGGGACTTAGGCGTTCCAATGCGTTTGACACCCGAAGAATATCAGCACTATACGTTAGAGCAGTCGCTGAACCGGTATTTTAATGAGCGCAACAAGGCGTTGCGGGATAGCGCTAACGCAACAGGCAGAGGCGGCGGCCCCCAACGTAACCTGATGGATATGCAGTTCGACTTAGCCGGCGTCGATAAGATTTTCGGACCCGGCGGTGTGCGGCTTAAAACAAACGGTACGATAGGCATGAACATGGGCCTAAAGACAAGCAAAACAGATAACCCGGCGCTATCGGCTAAGTCGCGTAGCCGCACCTTTTTTAACTTTGATACAGATGTGCAAGTGAATACACAAGCTTCAGTCGGTACGAAGATTAAGTATAATATGAACTACAACACGGTGACTACCTTCGATTTTGATGCAAAAAAATTGGAATTGAGGTATGCAGGTGAAGAAGACGAAATAATTAAATCGTTAGAAGCGGGGAATGTCAATTTATCCACAAAAAACTCCCTGATACGAGGCGGGACGTCGCTATTCGGTATCAAGACCGACTTGCAGTTCGGCAAACTTAGGATAAGAGCCTTGTTGGCGCAACAACAGGCCGAATCAAGGACGGTATCAGCCAAAGGAGGCGCTACCCAAAAGGAGTTTGTGATAACAGCCGATAACTATGACGAGAACCGCCATTACTTCTTAGCTCACTATTTTCGCGACAACTATGACCGGGCTATGTCGAAGATACCTTTTAACGCCTCGTCGGTGCTTATCAACCGCGTCGAAGTGTGGATAACGAATAAGGTAAGCTCGACCGGGCAAACCCGTAACATCGTCGCATTTTCGGATTTGGGCGAGTATGAGCATATAAGCAACCCGTTGTTCAGCCCTTCCGGAAATATCAATATCCCCTATAATGAGGCAAATACATTATACCGGACGATTGTAGACAATTACCAGGGCGCCCGTGAGATAAGTACGGTGACACAAACGCTAAACGGCTTTATAGAAGGAGGGCGCGATTATGAAAAAGTGGAAAGCGCCCGTCTGCTATCGCCTTCTGATTATCATCTAGATAATAATCTCGGATTCGTTTCACTCAATATCAGACTGCAGACCGACGAAGTGTTAGCCGTCGCTTTTGAATATACGTACAACGGCTTGGTCTATCAGGTGGGCGAGTTTTCGAGCGATAAGACCGAAAACACAAACCAATGCCTCTTTCTTAAAACGCTGAAAGGGACCTCCTTATCGCCCTCGATGCCGTTCTGGAACCTGATGATGAAAAATATCTACGTGATACCCAATGCCTACTCGATACAAAGGGAGAAATTCAGGTTAGACATTGTGTACCAAAGCGATACAGCCGGCGTGTATGTCTATACGATACCCGAAGGCGATATCAAAGACGTGATGCTACTGAAAGTGATGAACTTAGACCGTCTGAACTCTAAAAATGAAGTGGTACCGGGCGGAGGCGGCGACGGGATGTTCGACTTCGTAGAAGGAAAGACAATCAACAGCGCAAAGGGACAAATCATTTTCCCGGTCGTCGAACCCTTCGGCTCGCACCTGCGCATGAAAATCGGCGACGACGCCATAGCCGATAAGTATGTATACCAGGAGCTATACGATTCGACGCTCACCATCGCTAAACAGATAGCCGAGAAAAACAAGTTCGTAATGCGCGGACTGTATTCAGGCTCTACTGCAGGGCAAATTCAGCTTGGCTCAATGAATGTGGCGAGAGGCTCAGTAGTTGTGAGGGCTAACGGCATCGTCCTGACCGAAGGGGTCGATTATTTTGTCAACTATGGCGCAGGCATCGTGCAGATTACTAATGAGAGTCTGATAGCCAGCAACGCCAACATACAGGCGTCAATCGAAAGCCGGCAGATGTTTAATATGAAACGTCGCACGATGATGGGTACAGACTTAAGTTATGCCTTTTCAAAAGACTTCTACCTGGGCGCTACTATCATGCACCTGTCGGAGATGCCGCTAACAACCAAAACTTCCTTCGGAGACGAATCGGTAAAAAATACGCTGTGGGGCGTCAACTTAGATTATAAGACAGAAAGCCAGGCGCTTACCAACCTGTTTGACAAGATACCGCTCCTGTCGCTTACACAGCCCAGCAGTTTAGCCCTAAATGCCGAATTTGCGCATCTGATACCCGGCCATTACACCAACAAATATACGGGCGACTATTCCTACTTAGATGATTTCGAATCGACACAGAGCGAAACGGATTTGCTGAACCCTTATTACTGGCATTTGGCCAGCACACCTGCCGACGAAAATCCGGCGACAGCGCTATTCCCCGAAGCGCGACTTATCAACGATGTGACCTACGGTAAAAACCGCTCCTTGCTGGCCTGGTATTTCGTCGATAGAATCTTCACCCGCAGGAACGACAACATGCGACCGTCGTATATAACCAATGACGACATCTCTAACCATTACGTAAGAGCTGTTCAAATCAGAGAGCTTTTTCCCGAACGCGACCTGCGAATGGGGGATGACAGTTACCTGAACGTGCTTAACTTGGCATTCTATCCGAACGAACGCGGCCCTTATAACTTAGACGGCGATAATATCTTCAGAGACGGCTCCTTGATGAACCCCGAAAAACGGTGGGGAGGCATCATGCGTCGCTTAGAACAGACCGACTTTGAGTTAGCTAATTTTCAATACATCGAATTCTGGCTTATGGATCCGTATATTTACAGTCCGGAGAGCAAAGGCGGCGACCTGTACTTCAACTTAGGAGATATTTCGGAAGACATCTTGAAAGACGAGAAGAAATTTTTTGAAAACGGTCTGCCCGTAGACGGCGATATGTCGTTAGTCGATACCACCGTCTGGGGGAAAGTACCGCGACAGCAAAGTACGGTGTATGCCTTTGATAATTCTGCCGGGGCACGCAAACTGCAGGACGTCGGATTGAACGGCCTTTCGACGGAAGAAGAACGCAGTCGGAACGGCTTGTTCCCAGCTTATGATGAGTTCCTTGACAAGTTAGAACGTAACGTAACGCCGGATGTATTACAACTCATGCGGGATGACCCGTTTTCGCCGCTGAACGACCCCGCTACCGATAATTATTATTACTTCCGGAGTCCCTATTACGACCGTATACAGGCCGATATCCTCACCCGTTACAAACGCTATAACGGGACAGAAGGCAACTCGGCCGAATCGGGCGATACGCAGGAGTTCAGTATGCCCTCAAGACTGATACCGGACGTAGAAGATATTAACGATGATAACACGATGAATGAGAACGAGAAATATTACCTGTACAAAGTATCGCTGCGTCCCGAAGACATGGAAGTGGGAACGAACTACATCGTAGACAAAAAAATAGCCCGCGTGCGGCTCGCCAACGGGATGCAGGACGAAGTGACCTGGTATCAGTTTAAAATTCCTATTCGCTCGTATACGCGCAAAGTAGGCTCGATTGCGGATTTCAGCTCGATACGTTTTATGCGCACCTTCATGACCGGTTTTGAAGAGCCAACGGTCTTACGTTTCGGCAAGTTTGCATTGGTGCGCGGCGACTGGCGCCCCTACCAGCAGCCCCTGTATAAGCCGGATACACCGCCGACTACACAAGCGACCCTGTCAGTTTCAATTGTTAATATC
>Ga0209628_10000818_pt1 | contig 19471 bp, 17 predicted proteins | sample TergutCu122P4_FD_187285 | JGI IMG/M metagenome (GOLD analysis project Ga0209628, IMG submission 187285) | Cubitermes ugandensis P4 segment gut microbial communities from Kakamega Forest, Kenya - Cu122 P4 (SPAdes) (version 2) | ecosystem: Host-associated > Arthropoda: Insects > Digestive system...
CCTACCTCGTTGCCTGGTTCCCATAGATACCCGCCTTGGCCGATTCTCGCGCCAGCGTTGAATATGGGCCAGGCAAGACAGTAATTGGCTTGCACGTTGCCGATGTCGCTGATCTTGATCGTGCCTGCCGGAACGGGCACCGTGTCGTAGGTGGCGCCGGAGCCGATGCCGGCGCCGCAGCCTATGGGGGCTGCAGGGTCGCCGCCCGTGGCGTTTACCTTGGCCGCGCCGGTGATGGTGATGTTGCCGCCTTCGCCGAACATGCCGCCGCCGATGCCGGCGCTGCTGCTGTAGTTGCTGGGGTTGCTGGCGGTCACGTCGGCGCTGCCGCTGATGACGATGGTGCCGCCATTGCCGCCGTTGCCGCCGCCGATGTTCGCCCCATCAAAGCCGTTGGCCGTGACCTTGCCGCCGGTGATGGTGATATAGCCGCCGTCGCCCTGGAGGCCGCCGCCGATGCCCGCGCCGCCAAAGTCAACCACGACGTCGCCGCCGTTGATGGTGATGACGCCGCCCGCGCCGCCGCTGCCGCCGCCGATGCCGGCGCCGACGCCGGTGTCGAAAAAACCGCTGTCGGCGGTGATCGTGCCGCTGTTGATGGTGATGCTGCCGCCGCTTTCGCCGTCGCTGCCACCGATGCCGGCGCCGTTTTCGCCGCCTTTGACGGTGAGCGCGCCCGCGCCGTCCATGGTCAGCCGCGCGCCATCTGGCACATGCAGACCGGCGCAGCCATAGCCGCTGGTCAGCGTGTTGGCGCCGGTCAGGGTCAGGAATACCGTGGCGCCGCTGATGTCGAAGGCGCAGGCGCCGGGCGTGGCGCTGGCGTCGATGTTCACACCGTCGCCCAGCGTGATGTAGCGTGGCGCGCCGGTGACCAAGATGCGGTTATCGGTGGCCACGCCGGTGCCGGTAATGGTCACGTCGCCGGTGACGGTGAACACGCCCGCCGCATACGCCCAGCCGGTGCCGCTGGCGGTGGCGCTGTCGTTGACGTCGATGGTGGCGCCGGAGCTGAGCGCCCACGCCGCGCCCGGCGCCAATGCCAGCGCCGCGCCAAGCGCCAGCAGCAGCCTGCGCAAGGACGGCCGCTGGCGGCAAGCGGGCTGTTTGCGAGAACAGACTGGTGTTGCATCCACAAGAATTCTCCTTTGCGATTTGTTGGGCGCAACGGGAAACCTGAAATTGACACGCAACAAGCAACAAGCCCCGGCGCGGCAAATATCGTAACACGTCGTAACGAAATGTTCCAGTCATGTTACACACACGCGGCAGCCACGCCCGCGCGCTGGCGCTGGCCCGGATATTTCACCGTGGCCGTGTTTTTGCCAGCCTGTTTCAGAGGCAGAGGTCATCGTCAATGGCGAAGTCAGTTTTGTACTCGGCAAAAACACTCGGCACCCAGCGCATCCCGGCAGCGGGCGCCGCCACGGTGAAATATCCGGGCTGGCCGGCAGGTCAGTTGTACATGGACTTGTTGCCGCTGCGCAGCTCTTGCACCGCTTCGGCCACGCTGCGGCGCAAGGTGGTGCCAAGGCACAGGCCGCCTTGGGCCAGTTGCAGCGGGTGCGCGACCAGGACGCCGGAGTGCCCGCGCATGGGTTTCCAGCGGCTTTCGCTGACGGTCGTCCAGGGGTTGCCTTCGGTTTGGCGGGCGTAGATGCGGTATTCGGCGGTGGCGCAGCGAATGCCTTCGTAAGAGGCGTTGACGGCCGCTGGCCCGCGCGCGATGACGACGTAGCGCGCGATGCCGGTGGCGTGGTCGAGGGTGATGCTGGCCGGATCTATGCCCAGCTTGATGCTGCTTGCGGCGGGCATGTCGATGCCGATCAGCTTCGACGCATCGGTGGTGTAGGCGGGCGGGGGCGGCACGTCGCCTTCGCGCCAGTCGGCGCGGCCGTCGTCGGCGTACTGGGCCAGCGCCGTGGCGGCGGCCAGCAGCAGCGCGCTGGCTGCGGGCAGCCAGCGCGCGCGGCGGTTGCGGCGGCCAACTTGCAGGCGGCGGGTCATGGCCGCGGACGCGGTGCGTTGTGCTGCGTGGCGGCGTCGGTGGGCTGCAAGTCCAGCGGCGCGGGCCAGGTGGTGGCGCGCGGGTCGATCCAGCCTTGCGTGCGGATGGGCGGCAGCTCGTCGTATTCGCGCCCGCGCATGGCGCCGCGCAGGTAGCGCCCGCGCTGTTCCAGGCGCGGCAGAAAGCGCGCCAGCTCGGTCAGGGCCATTTCATAGACGCCGCGTTTGAAATCGACCACCAGATCCAGCGGCACCCAGTAGTCGTTCCAGCGCCAGGCGTCAAATTCGGGGCGCGGGCTGGCGCGCAGGTTCAGGTTCCAGTCCTGGGCCACCAATTGCAGCAGATACCAGATCTGCTTTTGGCCCCGGTAGTGGCCGCGCGCGTCGCGGCGCACGTAGCGTTCAGGCACCTCGTAGCGCAACCAGTCGCGGGTTCGGGCCACTATGCGCACGTGCTGCGGGTGCAGGCCGACTTCTTCGTACAGTTCGCGGAACATGGCCTGCTCGGGCGATTCGCCCCGGTCAATGCCGCCTTGCGGAAACTGCCAAGAGTGGGTGCGTATGCGTTTACCCCAAAATACCTGATTCTTCTGGTTGAGCAAAATGATGCCGACGTTCGGGCGAAAGCCTTCACGGTCAAGCATAATCAACCCCCGAATTTTTGAAAAACTGTGCCCATTATGCACCGCTGCCAGCGCCCGGCCGCGGGCGCGTACACCAGCGGCGCGCCGAGCCACTCATGAGAGCCTCCCAGTTTCTGATTTCCACCCTGAAAGAAGCGCCCGCCGACGCCGAAATCGCCAGCCACCGGCTGATGCTGCGCGCGGGCCTGATCAAGCGCCTGTCGGCCGGTATTTACACCTACATGCCAATGGGGCTGCGCGTGCTGCGCAAGGTCGAGGCCATCGTGCGCCAGGAGATGAACCGCGCCGGTGCGCTTGAGTGCACCATGCCCGTGGTGCAGCCCGCCGAGCTGTGGCAGGAAACCGGGCGCTTTGGCAAGATGGGGCCGGAGCTGCTGCGCATAAAAGACCGGCACGAGCGCGGCTTTGTGGTGCAGCCCACCAGCGAAGAGGCGGTGACGGACATCGCGCGCCAGGAGTTCAAAAGCTACCGGCAACTGCCGCGCAATCTGTATCAGATTCAGACCAAGTTTCGCGACGAGCGCAGGCCGCGCTTTGGCTTGATGCGCGCGCGCGAGTTCATCATGAAGGACGCCTACAGCTTTGACCGCGACGAGGCCGCGGCCAAGCGCAGCTATCAGGCCATGGCGGCGGCCTACCGCGCCATTTTTGACCGCTTTGGGCTGCGCTACCGCGCGGTGGCGGCTGACTCAGGCGCCATCGGGGGCGACTTGAGCGAGGAGTTTCAGGTCATCGCCGCCACGGGCGAAGATGCCATCGTCTACTGCCCCGCCAGCGGCTACGCCGCCAACCTGGAAAAGGCCGAAAGTGCCCCGCCTGCCGGGCCGTGCCCGGCGCCCACGCAGCCGCTGACCAAAACCCCGACGCCGGGCAAAACCGTTTGCGCCGACGTGGCGGCGCTGCTGGGCCTGCCGCTTGAGCGCACCGTCAAGTCGCTGGTGCTGGCCACCGATGAGCCAAACCAGCAGGCTGAAGGCGCCAAAACCCGGCTGTGGCTGCTGCTGCTGCGCGGCGATCACGATCTGAACGAGGTCAAGGCGGGCAAGCTGCCGGGGCTGGATGCCGGCTTTCGCTTTGCCAGCGCCGACGAGATCGCGCACCATTTTGGCAGCCGGCCCGGCTACATCGGCCCGGTGGGGCTGCAACAGGCGCTGACGGTGGTGGCCGACCGCGAAGTGGCCGTCATGGCCGACTGGGTGTGTGGCGCCAATGAGGAAGGCTTTCACCTTACCGGCGTCAACTGGGGGCGCGACCTGCCGCCGCCCGCGCTGGTGGCCGACTTGCGCAACGTGGTTGCGGGCGATCCATCGCCCGACGGCAATGGGCCGCTGGCGATCGAGCGCGGCATCGAAGTCGGCCACGTGTTCTACCTGGGCACCAAATACAGTGCGCCGATGAACGCCACCTTTTTGGACGAAGACGGCAAGCCCAGGCCATTTCAAATGGGCTGCTACGGCATCGGCATCACGCGCCTGCCGGCGGCGGCCATCGAACAAAACCATGACGAGCGCGGCATCATCTGGCCCGACGCCATCGCGCCCTTCACGACAGTCATCTGCCCGGTCGGCATGGAGCGCAGCGCGGCGGTAAAAGACGCCGCCGAGCAGCTTTACGCCAGCTTGCTGCAAGCTGGCGTGGACGTAATTCTTGACGACCGCGGCGAGCGCCCCGGCGCCATGTTTGCCGACTGGGAGCTGATCGGCGTGCCGCACCGCATCACCATCGGCGACAAGAGCCTGCAGGGCGGCCAGCTTGAATACCAGCACCGGCGCGACAGTGCGGCCACCAGGGTGCCAGTGGGCGATGGCGCTGCCTTTGTGCGCGCGCGGCTGGCCGCTTGATCCGGCGATGGACAGAAGAAAAAGCCTACAGCGCTTGCTGCTGCTGCCTGCCGCGCTATTGTTTGCAGAGCAAGCGCGCGCTGGCGCGCAGCTCGAGGAGCCGCTGGCCGACGCCGTGCGCACCGCCTTGAGCGCGGCCATCGCCAACAGCGCTCCGCCGGTGCCCACCTTTGCCTCCACCGAGGCGCGGCTGGCGTATCTGCGCTGGCTTTCAAGCATGAGCGACCGGCTGTACGCGCGCAAAAAGGACTTCACCGACCGCATCGACTTTTTGCAAACCGTCTGGTACGAAAGCAAGCGCGCCGGGCTTGAGACATCGCTGGTGCTGGGGCTGATACAGGTTGAAAGCGGGTTTCGCAAATTCGCCGTCTCGGTGGCGGGCGCGCGCGGCTACATGCAGGTGATGCCGTTTTGGAGCCGCATCATCGGCGACGGCGACGCGGGCAAGCTGTTTCACATGCAGACCAACCTGCGCTTTGGCTGCGTGATCCTGCGCCACTATCTGGACATCGAGCGCGGCGACGAGTTCATGGCGCTGGGCCGCTACAACGGCTCGCGCGGCAAAGCGCAATACCCGGACGCGGTGCAGGCGTCACGCCGCAAGTGGCTCTATCCATGATCCTGTTTCAATAGCTGGCCGCGCTTGATGCGTGGGCATTTGACGATGTTTTGTATCGCAAAACCGTACGCAGCAAGCGCGGGCAGCTATTGATTCAGGAGAACGGCGTCACTCTCTCAATTACTTCCTTGGAATGCTGTACTGCACATCGCCGATGTTGATGCTGTCGCGCTTGTCGTGCTGGAAGGACACAAAATGGCGCTCGACTCGACCATCGTCGCGCTCGACTTCCAGCACCCAGCCCTTGAGCCGGTAGCGTCCCCGGCGATCGGCGCCGTCGCCCGAACGCCGGTTGCTGCCGCCGGCAAAAACCGGTGTGGCGGTCGATTTGGTGGATGCGGTTTCCGAAACACCGGCCGTCGTGCTGCGGCCTTTGGAGTTGGCAAGCGTCAACGTATTCACGGAGTGGCCATTGAGCGACTCCATCATACCGGTGGTGGTGCGGGCGAAAAACGAGGTCTCGTAAGTGCCGTCGCTTTTGAAATACCAGGTGTCATTGGTGGTACGCAGCGTCCCCACGGTCGCGGTGCCGTAAGTTGCGAGGTATCTATAGGCGCCGTCCAGGCGCTCGCCGGAGCGCGCCTGTTGCGCGATCCAGCTTTGCTCCGGAAATGGGCGCCAGTCCTTGTCATCCGGGCCGCGCATCTCGTAGCCCTTGCCAAACAACGGCTTGCGCCATTGAAACCAGCGCGCTGGCTCCAGTTGCCGCGATACCTTGACGTTCAACTCGTCGGGCGGGAATGATGGTTTCAGATAACCGGTGCCATCCTTGAGCAGCAGCCGGTTGGTGTACTCCATGCGGCCAACCGTCTCGAAGGTGTTCCTGGCAATCTTCCACTCAACGTGAACGGCGGCAATGTCGCCGTCTGGCACGCCCTGCCCGGGCGCGGTGCGGATGGCCCGCGCAATGTATTCGTTAGCCACTTCCCAGACTTTTTTCTGGCGAGCGATCTGCATCACCTGCTGGAAGCCGTCTTTGTAGCGCTCCAGCACCCCATTGCCAGCGGCGCGCACGCGCAGCAAATACACCCAGTACGTGCCGTGACGCAGCAGGATGTATTGCAATGCCGCATCGCCGTCCTTGCACGCTTGCGTGGCCAGCACCAGCCCCGGCGGCGCAACCTGCGGCGACTGGCAATCGCCATCCATCGCATTGGCCCTTTTGCGCACTTCTGCCAACTGGGCTTGCGCGCTGGCGCCTTTTGCCTCGTAAGATGAAGAACGAATCCAGATTTCGAGTTTCTCTCCGCGGTTCATCCTGACCGGCTCAAAGGTGACGCCGTCGTTTTCGGAGCGCGCGTACCAGCCATCTGGCATGCCGTCAGCGCGCGCGGTCTCTGGTTGCGGCTGCGCCTGGGGACGCGCTTGTGGCTGGGGTTGCGCTTGCGGCTGGCTATCGCCACGCGTCATGGTTTGGGCCTGGCCCTGCATCACGATTTGCAGCACCTGCTGAAAGCCATCGCGGTAGCGCGCCAGCGCTTCATCGCTGCCGGCGGCGCGCACGCGCACCAGTTGCACCTTGCCTGAGCTTGTGGACGATGGCAGCAGCATGTATTGCAGCGCCATATTGCCGTCCATGCAGTTTTGCGTGACCACGCCCGTTTGCGAAGCCTGCGCTGGCTGGCACTGGCCGCCCTGCATCCCGGCTTGTTGGCGGATTTGCTGCAACAGGTTTGGCAAGTTGGCGCCTTGCGGCGCGCCGAACAGCGTGCCAGCCACCCAGACTTCAAACCTTTCGCCCGGGTTCATCCTGACCGGGGCGAAGGTGGTGCCGTTGTTCTCAAAGCGCGCCGCCCAGCCGTCAGGCAAATTGGCGGCATGCGCCAGCGTGGCCGCCGCCAGCAGGCCAAGCGCCATCATCCAGCGGCGGGCGGTTTGGGCGGCAAGGTTGTTGGCGTTCATGGTTGATCCCTGAGGTGTGAACGGATATGGGTTGGTGCAGGCTGGGTATTTTGCGCCATCCGGGCGGCGTTTTCGGCTGTTGCCCCCTCCCCCGCTTTGCAGGGGACTTTTGCCAAACGCCTGCTGGGGCGAAAAATCTTTCACCCCAGCGCCGCCCAAAGAGCCGCCGCCGCCCATCATCCCGGCCCTTGCCCAGTCAGGCGGGGCGATGGAGAAAGCGCCACGGTATCATCGCCGCTTTCCTCTGTACTGAAGTATTTTCCCGGCCTGTGCCGGTCTTTAACTGTTAGCGCCCGTGCGTCTCAACTCGATCAAACTTTCGGGCTTCAAGTCCTTTGCCGAACCGACCAATTTCATGCTGCCGGGCCAGCGGGTTGGGGTAGTGGGGCCAAACGGCTGCGGCAAGTCCAACATCATCGACGCGGTGCGCTGGGTGCTGGGCGAGTCCAGGGCCAGCGAGCTGCGCGGCGAGTCGATGCAGGACGTGATCTTCAACGGCACCACGGCGCGCAAGCCGGCGTCGCGCTCGTCGGTGGAGCTGGTGTTTGACAACAGCGACCACCGCGCCGGCGGCCAGTGGAGCCAGTTTGCCGAAATTTCGGTCAAGCGCGTGCTCACGCGCGATGGCGCCAGCAGCTACTACATCAACAACCAGCCGGTGCGCCGGCGCGACGTGCAGGACGTGTTTTTGGGCACCGGGCTGGGGCCGCGCGCTTACGCCATCATTGGGCAGGGCACCATCAGCCGCATCATCGAATCGCGCCCGGAAGAGCTGCGCCTGTTCCTTGAAGAAGCCGCGGGCGTGAGCAAATACAAAGAGCGCCGCCGCGAGACCGAAAACCGCCTGTCCGACACGCGCGAAAACCTGACGCGCGTGCATGACATTCTGCGCGAGCTGACCGCCAACCTGGACAAACTGGAGCAGCAAGCAGAGGTGGCGCGGCAGTACCATGAGCTGCAAGCTGGCGCGGCGCTGAAGCAAAACCAGCTATGGTTTTTGAAGCACGCCGAAGCCGAACAAGGCCAAACGCGCCTGAAGCAAGAAGCCGGGCAGGCCGAAACCGATTTGCAGGCGCGCCTGGCCGATCTGCGCCACGTGCAGGCCGATCTGGAAACCATCCGCCAGGCGCACTACGCGGCGGGCGATCAGGTCAATCAGGCGCAGGGCTTGCTGTACGAGGCCAGCGCCGAAGTGGGCCGGCTGGAGTCCGAAATCCGCTTCGTCGTCGAAGGCCGCCAGCGCGCCGAAGCCAGGCTGGCGCAGCTTGGCGAGCAAATCGCCCAATGGTCCGCGCGCGGCGCCGACGCCCAGGCCGAGCTGGAACAACTGGCCGAGCAAGACGCGCAAGCCGATGAGCGGGCGCAAACCCTGGCCGCGCAATTGCAAGAGCACCAGCACACGCTGCCAGATTTGCAAGACGCGCTGCGCGGCGCGCAGGCGGATGCCGCCGAGCAGCGCGGCGCGGTGGCGCAAGTGCAGCAGCAAATACAAGTGCTGGCCGCCGAGCAGCGCGGCATTGACGAGCAGGCGCGCCAGCTGGACGCGCGGCGCGAGCGGCTGGACGCCGGCCGCAACGCGCTGGCCGCGCCCGACGAGCAGCGCCTGCATGACTTGCAAACCCAGCTTGCCAGCGCGCAAGAGGCCGCCGAAGTAGCCGACGCCCGCCTGCACGAGCTGCAAGCCAGCGTGCCCGATCTGGACGACGCGCGCCGCGCCGCGCAGCAAGCCGTCAACGCCGAGGCGGCCAAACAGGCCGACCTGTCGGCGCGGCTGGAGGCGCTCAAGGCGCTGCAAGAAAAAGTCAAAACCGACGGCAAGCTCAAACCCTGGCTGGCCAAGCACGGGCTGGACGGCCTGCAAGCGCTGTGGAGCCGCATCCACGTCGAGCCGGGTTGGGAAAACGCGCTTGAAGCCGCGCTGCGCGAGCGCATGTCGGCGCTGGAAATCAGCCGCCTTGACATGGCGGGCGCATTCGCCCTTGACGCGCCGCCCGCCAAGCTGGCCTTCTACACCCCGCCCGCCGCCGCCGTGCCTGCAAGCGCTGGCGCGCTGCCGCGGCTGGCCGATTTGCTGCGCCTGGGCGACGCTGGCCAAAGCGCCTTGCTGGCTGGCTGGCTGCGCGGCTGCTACACCGCCGCCACGCTGCAAGACGCGCTGGCCGCGCGCGCCCAGCTGCAACCGGGCGAGGCCATCTATGTGCCCGGCGGCCACTGCGTCGGCGCGCACAGCGTCAGCTTTTACGCGCCCGATTCCGAGCAGGCCGGCCTGCTGGCGCGCCAGCAGGAAATTGAAAACCTGCAAAAACAACTGCGCGCGCAAACCCTGATCGGCGAAGAAACGCGGGGCGCCCTGATCAAGGCCGAAGCCGCCTATACCGACGCCGCGCAGCGCCTGACCGCCGCGCGCCGCGATGATGCCGCCGCGCGCCAGCGCGCGCACGACGTGCAGGTGGAAACCCTGCGCCTGACCCAGCAGGCCGAGCAAGCGCGCGCGCGCGGCGAGCAAATCGCAGCCGACCTGGCCGAAGTAGATGCCGCGCTGGACGAGCTGCAAGAGCGCCGCGCCGTCGCCGAAGCGCGCTTTGAAGAGCTGGACATGCAGCTTGCCCAGGCGCAAGAGCGCCACGCCCGGCATGACGAGCGCGTGCTGGACGCCGAGCGCCATTTGAACGAAGCGCGCGAGCAGCAGCGCGCGCTTGAGCGCCAGGCGCAAGAAGCCGCCTTTGCCCAGCGCAGCCTGCAAGCGCGGCGCGGCGAGCTGGTGCGCGTCATCGACACCGCAGCGCAGCAGTCGGCGTCAATCACCGCCGAGCAGCAGCGCGCGCAGGACGAGCTGGCGCGCCTGACCGACGCCGCCGCGCAAGCCGGCCTGCAAGCTGCGCTGGAACTTAAAACCGGGCGCGAACAGGCGCTGGGCGCGCTGCGCAGCAGCTACGACGACCTGACGGCAAAACTGCGCGCCAGCGACGAGCAGCGCCTGACGCTGGAGCGCGCGCTCGATCCCATGCGCCAGCGCATCACCGACCTGCAACTGAAAGAGCAAGCCGCGCGTCTGGGCGCCGAGCAATACGCGCAGCAGTTGCTGGATGCGCAAGCCGACCTGGCCGCGCTGGCCCAATCCATTGAAGACGGCAACGTGCGCCAAAGCGGCCTGCAAGGCGAGATCGACCGCCTGCACCGCGAGATCGAGGCGCTGGGCGCCGTCAACCTGGCCGCGCTGCAAGAGCTGACCACCGCGCGCGAGCGCAAGCAATTTCTGGATGCGCAGTCAGCCGATTTGACCGAGGCCATGACCACGCTGGAAGACGCCATCAAAAAAATCGACCACGAAACGCGCGAGCTGCTGGGCAACACCTTCGACACCGTCAACCAGCACTTTGGCGGCATGTTCCCAGAGCTGTTTGGCGGCGGGCAGGCCAGGCTGGTCATGACCGGCGAAGAAATTCTGGACAGCGGCGTACAAGTCATGGCCCAGCCGCCAGGCAAAAAAAACCAGACCATCCACCTGCTGTCGGGCGGCGAAAAGGCGCTGACGGCCATCGCGCTGGTGTTTGCCATCTTCCAGCTCAACCCGGCGCCGTTTTGTTTACTGGACGAGGTGGACGCGCCGCTGGACGACGCCAACACCGAGCGCTACACCAAACTGGTCACGCGCATGAGCGGGCAGGGCACGCAATTTTTGTTCATCAGCCACAACAAAATCGCAATGGAAATGGCCGAGCAGTTGATCGGCGTGACGATGCAAGAGCAAGGCGTATCGCGCATCGTCGCGGTGGACATGGAAAGCGCCATCGGGATGGCCCAGACATGAGCATGAGCGCGCTGCAAACCGGCCTGGCCATCGCTGGCGGCCTGATCCTGGCCGTACTGGTGGCCTGGAACACCTGGAACACGCGCCGCAACGAGCCGCGCCAGGCGCGCCCCGACGCGCCGCCGCCCGATAGCGAGCGCGAGCGCCGCGAACCGGGCCTGGACGGCCTGGCAGGCGGCGCCGATGCCGACGCCGCCGGGCGCATCGAACCATCATTTGACAGCGCCGCCGCGCCCCTGCCACTGCTCACGCCCGACCGCAGCCCGCGCCTGGACGCGCTGATCGACGTCATCGCCCCAATAGCTCTGGATGGCCGCGTACTGTCGGGCGAAGCGCTGCTGGGCGCGCTGCCCGCCACCCGCCGCGCGGGCAGCAAACCATTTGCCATCGAAGGCTTGAACGAAGCCACCGGCCACTGGGAGCCGCTGGCTACCGGCCAGCGCTACCACGCGCTGCAAGCTGGCGTGCAACTGGCCAACCGCGCCGGCGCGCTAAATGAAATCGAATTTTCCGAATTCATCATGAAAACGCAGCAATACGCCGACGCCGTGGGCGGCGAGCCGGACTTTCCCGACATGCTGCAAGAAGTCGCCCGCGCGCGCGAGCTGGACCAATTTGCCGGCCAGCACGACGCGCAGCTTGGCTTTACCCTGCGCGCGCGCGGCGCAAGCTGGAGCCCCGGCTTCATCCACCAGCAAGCCGCGCAACTGGGCTTTGTCGCAGGCGTAATCCCCGGCCGCATGGTCCTGCCCGCCGCCGACGCCGGCCTGCCGCCCATACTGGACCTAAGCTTCGACCCCCGCGCCGCCCTGGCCGAAGACCCGGCGCAAGCGGCCATCCGTTTGGTAACGCTAAACCTTGACGTACCCCAGGTGCCGCGCGGCGAACAACCCTTCATCCGCCTGCGCAACGCCGCCTTCGCCCTGGCCGAAGCAATGGACGGCCAAATAACCGACGACGCCGGCCAATCCCTGCGCCCCGAAATGATCGACACCATAGGCGCCGACCTGGACCGCCTGTACGACACGCTGGAGCAGCACGACCTGGCCGCAGGATCGCCGCAGGCCAGGCGGCTGTTCAGTTAGGGGCAAGAAAGTCCGTGGCGTTTTCCATGCGTAGCATGTGGCGCCAATGGCGGCGTTATCCCATCGTCGAGAGTGGCGATGCGCTTTACCAGTCGGGCCTGTGGCCGCTGGCGCTGACGGTTTTCTTTCTGATCTTCTTTATTGCGCAATTCATTGCATATCCTTACCTTGAAGCTTGGCAAAGGCCGCTCATGACGGGCTTGGCCGGCGGGTGTATTGCTTGGTTGTTTCAAACAATCAGTCCTGGCCCCTACCGTTTTGGCCAGTTCGGACAAATGCTTGTGCAGATCAAGCAGAACACGTTGACGCTGGCCCTGGCCGATATACAACTGCAACCGCCGGAAGTGCAAGGATGGCCGAAGCAGATCGAAGTGGCGCTGCCAACGCTTGCCGCATTGACGGTCAAGTATCCTGCTTCACCAAAGTGGTGGCAGCGATTGTGGCGCTGGCATGCTCAAACCACTGGCATCTGTTTGGAACTGACCGGCGGAACGGCTAAAAACGTGGCCATGCTGTATTACCACTCCAAAGTCAATGCCGCCATCATCGACTTCCTCCAGCGCAAACTGCCTGCCTCGGTCAAGATTACGGTCGATGGCAAATACCTTGACCGTGGCGGCCTGTGAGTAGCAGCGTATTTGGCAAAATTTGCCAAATACGCTAGGATCGCGAGCATGACCACCATGAACATCTCTCTGCCCAAAACGCTCAAGACCTTTGTTGACGAGCAGGTCGCCAAGTGCAGCTTTGGCACCAGCAGCGAGTACGTGCGCGAGCTGATCCGCAAAGAGCAGGATCGTCAGCAGTTGCGTGCGCTGCTGCTGGCCGGAGCCGCCTGCGCGCCGGGCGCCGTCGCCGATGGCAGCTATTTCGCGTCGCTCAGGGCGCGCGTGCGCGATACCGCCCAAGTGCAATGAAAGCCAGGCCTGTCATCCCCCGGGCGCTGGCCTTGCAGGATGTAGAACAGGCGCTGGACTACTATTTGAACGAAGAGGCCAGCCGCGCGGCGGCGGCGGGCTTTATCGACGCGCTGGAGCGCGCCTACAACCACATCGCACGCCACCCGGCAACCGGCTCACCACGCTACGCCCATGAGCTGAATTTGCCCGGGCTGCGCTACTGGTCATTGAAGCGCTATCCATATATCGTGTTCTACCTGGAGCGCGAAAACAACATCGACGTCTGGCGCGTGCTGCACGGCATGCGCGACATTCCGCTCTGGCTGTGTGAGTCATGAAGATGCAGCCGAACGGCAAACAGCCTGAATCGCGGAACGCAAGGAAACTGATCGCATGGCATCGGCACTGAAGGACTGGTGGCGCAAGTTCATGGGCGTGTCTTTTGTAGAGAACGGCGGCGCGCTTTATGAACGGACGAACTGACCTTGCCCCTGAAATCCGTATCCCATAGCCAAGCTCATAAGTTGGCCTGCTTTGCTTGACTACAGCTACAACGAAGCTGTTTATGACATGGAAGTGGTCAAACTTGGCGACGGCCATGAACTGATGGCCTACAGCCTGCACAGCGTCTTGGCCGAGAAGTTGCGCTCCTTGCTGCAGCAACCAGTTCGAAAGCGCAATCGCCGGCAAGATGTCTACGATTTGTATCTGCTCATAATGCATTGCGAGGCATTCGCTGAGCATGAACTGGCTCAGGTTCATGCGATGTTTGTTGCTTCGTGCCGATTCAGAGGTATTGATCCCAATGAAGCATCAATCCTCGATGCATCGGTGCGTCCGATGGCTGAACACGGCTACGAGTTGCTCAAGGGTGAAGTGCAGGGGGATATACCCTCCTTTCAGGCAGCCTACGAAGCTGTTGCCAAGTTCTACCAGGCGCTGCCGTGGGGCCGTGAGCGGTAGACAATCGCCCGCAACGATTCATTTTGATCTCCATGCCCAACCTCACCCCCACGGAAGAAGCCGCGCAACTGGCTGAGCAGTTGCGCCATCACGCGCATCTTTATTACGTGCTCGACGCGCCGGAAATTCCTGATGCCGAGTATGACCGGCTGTTTCAGCGGTTGCAGGAGCTTGAAGCCGCGCACCCCGAATTGCGCACGCCCGATTCGCCGACGCAGCGGGTGGGCGGGGCGGTTGTTGATGATTTGAAGCCGGTGCCGCACAAGGTGCCGATGCTGTCGATACGCACAGAAACAGACACCAGCCCCAAGGGCGCCGAAACCTTCGATCAGCGCGTGCGCGACTGGTTTGAGGCCGAGCAGCGCCGCACGCGGCTCAAGCCCACGGACGAGCGCTTTCGCGCCGAGCCGCTGCCGCCCCAGGCGCAGGCCGTGCTGGCCGGTGCGTCCGTGGCTTACGTGGCCGAGCCAAAGTTTGACGGGCTGGCGATCAGCTTGCGTTACGAGCGCGGCGTGCTGGTGCAAGCGGCCACGCGCGGCGACGGCACTACTGGCGAGGACGTCACGCACAACATCCGCACCATCGGCCAGATTCCTTTGAGGTTGGGAGGCAGCGTGCCGCCCGTGCTGGAAGTGCGCGGCGAGGTGTACATGCGCCGCGACGATTTCGAGGCGCTCAATGAGCGCATGCGCCAGCGCATGGCCGCTGGCGACAAGGCCGCCAAAACCTTTGTCAACCCGCGCAACGCGGCGGCGGGCGCGGTGCGCCAGCTTGACCCGGCGATAGCCGCGCAGCGCCCGTTGAGCTTTTTCGCCTACGGCCTGGGCGAGGTCACGCCGCCTGCCGCGGGCGGGCCGGATTTTCAAAGCCACTGGCAGATCTTGCAGGCGCTAAAAAGCTGGGGCTTGCCGGTGTCAGATCTTGCGCGGCCAGCGCTTGGCGCTAGTGAACTAATAGCATTCCATGCCGATATCGCCGCCCGGCGCGACGCGCTGCCGTTTGACATCGACGGCGTGGTGTACAAGGTGGACGCGCTTGCGCTGCAACGCGAGCTGGGTTTTGTCACGCGCGAGCCGCGCTGGGCCGTGGCGCATAAATACCCGGCGCAAGAGCAGTTGACCACCGTGCAGGCCATCGACGTGCAGGTGGGCCGCACCGGCAAGCTCACGCCGGTCGCAAAATTGGCGCCCGTGTTCGTCGGCGGCGCGACGGTGACCAACGCCACCCTGCACAACGAACTGGAAACGCGCCGCAAGGACGTGCGCGTGGGCGACACGGTGATCGTCCGCCGCGCGGGCGACGTGATCCCCGAAGTGGTCGCCGTGCTGCCAGACAAGCGCGTCAGCGGCGCCAGCGAATTCACCATGCCCGCCCACTGTCCCGTCTGCGGCAGCGACGTGGTGCGCGAAGAAGGCGAGGCCGACCACCGCTGCACCGGGGGCCTGTTCTGCCCCGCGCAGCGCAAGCAGGCGCTGCGGCACTTTGCCGGACGGCGCGCGATGGACATCGAGGGGGTGGGCGTGGCGCTGATCGAGCAGCTTGTCGAGCAGGGCAAGGTCAAGACCCTGCCCGACCTGTACCGCCTGACCCGCGAGGACTACGCCGGTCTGGATCGCATGGCAGAAAAATCCATGCGCAATCTGGAAGATGCGCTACAAAAATCAAAGCAAACCACGCTCCCGCGCTTTCTGTACGCGCTGGGCATACGCCACGTGGGCGAGAGCACGGCGCGCGATCTGGCGCGCCACTTCGGCACGCTCGATGCGCTGATGGCCGCCAGCGCCGGGCAACTGATGCAGGTGCCGGAAATCGGCTCCATCGTGGCCGAAAGCGTGCACACCTTCTTCGCCCAACCGCATAACCGCGAGGTGGTCGGCCAACTGCGCGCCGCCGGCATCGCCTGGCCCGAAGGCGCGCCCACTGAAAACGCCACGCTGCCCCTGGCCGGCCAAACCTTCGTGCTCACCGGCACCCTGCCCACCTTGAGCCGCGACCAGGCCACGGCCATGCTCGAAGCGGCCGGCGCCAAGGTGGCCGCCAGCGTCAGCAAAAAAACCAGCTACGTCGTGGCCGGCACGGAAGCGGGCAGCAAGCTCGACAAGGCGCGCGAACTGGGCGTGCCGGTGATCGACGAGGCGGAGATGCTGGGATTGCTGAATGACTGATTCGGGAGTTGGTTCTTGCCGTGTTGGGCGCGAATTGGAATGAAACGCTCAATCGGCCGCCGTGCAAGCCGCCAGCGCCGCTTCCATCAGGCGCAGATCGGCAGCTGAAAAGCAGCACAGCAGCACCTCGTCCAGCGCCTGTCCGGCGTGGCCGCGCAAGGTTTGGCGCACGGTGGCGACTGCTATTTGCGCGGCCTGGTCGAAGGGATAACCGTAAACCCCGGTGCTGATCGACGGAAACGCCAGCGTGCGCGCGCCGATGCCGATGGCCTGCTCGATCGAGGTGCGGTAGCAAGATGCCAGCAAGGCCGCCTCGCCTTGCGCGCCGCCGTGCCATACCGGCCCCACGGTGTGGATGACCCAGCGCGCGGGCAGGCGGTAGCCTTGCGTTACCTTGGCCTGGCCGGTGGCGCAGCCGCCCAGGGTGCGGCATTCGGCCAGCAATTGCGGGCCGGCGGCGCGGTGAATGGCGCCATCCACCCCGCCGCCGCCCAGCAAGCTGCGGTTGGCGGCGTTGACGATGGCATCCACCGCCAGCGTGGTGATGTCCGCTTGCAGAGCGCGCAGCAGTGGCATTTTGATGCGCCAGGCTGGTTCTGCGCTACCTCAAAGCAATTGCCCGTCATCGCCCAGCGCCTGATCCAGCCGCGCCAGCATGGCGGTCAGGGCGGTTTGTTCGGCTGCGGTTGGCGTGGGTGCGCTGCCGGGCGGCTGAGCGGGGTCGTTGGCCGCTGACGGGTGATCGGTCAGCTCAAACGCCAGATTCAGCGCGGCCAGCACGGCGATGCGGTCGCGCGCCTTGATCTTGCCGGCGTCGCGGATCTTGCACATGGCAGCGTCCACTTTATGCACGGCTTCGCGCAGGCGCTCTTCGCCGCCTTCGGGGCAGCCCAGCAGGTAGCCCTGGCCCATGATTTTTACTTCCAGCTGCTTCATGGTGCGGGTTGCTCCTTGCCGTCCGCGCCGCCTTCGGCGGGCGGCATGGCGGCGGCGGGCAGGCGGTCGATCAGCGAGTCGATGCGCGCGCGTGCGGCCATCAGGCGGGATTTGAGGTTGTCGCGCTCGTGCGTGAGCGCCTGCACTTGCTGCGCTAGCAGGCTGTTGGTGCGGCGCAGTTCCTCATGGCGCACGAGCAGCCTTTCGACGCGCTCGGCGATCTGTTCGATGAGGGGCGGCGGATTGGTCATGGCTGCTGCTGGCTTGGGTGTCGGGCCGATTGTAGGGCGGCGCGATGCTTACAATGCCCCCCGTTGGTGCTCGCGCCCGTGGTTCGCACGGGCGCGGTTCAACGGGAAGCAGGAGGGGCCGAGCCGCCACACTGGTTTGGACCTAACCTGCGCTGCCCCCGCAACGGTAAGCGGATGGGGTGTTCAACACGCCCCAAGCCTGTTTCAACATAACCACTGGCTGCCTTGAACAAGCGGCTGGGAAGGTGAGATGGGCCAAGGCGGCGCTGCATGAGTCCGCGCGCGGACTCGCTCAGCGTTGCCTTAACTCCGCCAGCCCGGATACCGGCCAACGACGCGGTTGCGCTTTGCGCTGCCATATTGCCCCATACGCTGGCGGGGAAGCCGGCAGGGGTGGTTCGTTTGTGTTTCCATTCCATGAAAAATCGTTTGTTTTCGTTTCGGCCCGCCGCGTTGCCGCTGGCGGTTTCGTGCGCGCTTGCCGCTGCTGGCGCTGCGCAGGCGCAGACTCTTGCCGCACCCGGGGTCGATGTGCCAAGCTTGCCGCAAACCGTCGTTTCCGCCAACCGGGTTGGCCAGCCGCTGACCGACGTGCTGGCCGATGTGACGCTGATCGACGAGCAGCAAATCCGCGCCAGCGGCGCCGTCAACATCACCGACCTGCTGCAACGCCAGCCGCGGATGACGCTCTCGCGCAACGGCGGCGTGGGCGCGGTCAGCAGCCTGTACATCCGCGGCGCGGACAACCGCTTTGCCGCCGTGTACATCGACGGCGTGCGCGTCGATAGCCAGTCCACCGGCGGCGCGCCGTGGGAGGCCATCGCGCTCGGCCAGATCGAGCGCATCGAGATCGTGCGCGGCCCGGCGGCGGCGGTGTATGGCTCGGACGCGGTGGCCGGCGTGGTGCAAATCTTCACCAAAAAAGGCGAAGGCGCGTTCACGCCCTATGTGGGCGTGGGCGCGGGCAACCGGCGCACCGGCATGCTGGAAGCGGGCTTTTCCGGCGCCCATGGCGTGGTCGATTACGCGCTGGGCGCGGCGCGCGACGTGAGCCGGGGCTACGACAGCAGAACCAACAGCAACCCCGACCGCGACGGCTACCGCCAAAGCGCCTTCAGCGGCCGCCTGGGCGTGCAGATCAACGCCGATCACCGGCTGGAATTCACCGGCACGCACACCGGCATGAAGGCGCAGTACGACGCTTCAAAAACCGCCAACGACGTCATCGACAACCGCCTGTCCACCCTGGGCGCGTCCTGGCGCGCGCAGTGGAGCCAGAACTACAGCACGCGCCTGTCGGTCAGCCAATCGCAATTCCGCATGGAAACCACGCCATCGCCCTACACGGCCAAGACCACGCTGGACAACTATCTGTTCCAGAACGAATGGCGGCAGGGCGCGCACCTGTTCACCGCCGCGCTGGAGCGGCGCGGCGACAAGCTGCTCACCGGCGCCATCGACGGCAGCCGCCACCAAAACGCCATCGCCCTGGGCTACGGCTACAGCAGCGGGCCGCATACCTTGCAAGTGAACGCGCGTTACGACCGCGACAGCGAATTTGGCGGCCAGACCACCGGCGGCGTGGCCTACGGCTACGCCTTTGCGCCCGGCTGGCGCGTCACCGGCGCGGCGGGCACGTCGTTTCGTGTGCCCACGCTGTACCAGCGTTTTTCCGATTACGGCGACGCGGGCCTCACGCCCGAAAAAGGCCGCAATCTGGAACTGGGCCTGCACTGGGCCGCGCAAGGCAGCAGCCTGGGCGTGGTGGTCTATCGCAACCGCATCACCAACCTGATCGACTTCGGCGCCGCCGGGCCGTGCGCATCGCCCTACGGCTGCTACGTCAACACGGGCCGCGCCGTGTTGCGCGGCGTCACCCTCAGCGGCGCGCACAAGCTGGGGCCGGTGCAGGTGGGCGGTTCGTTCGACCTGCTCGACCCGCGCAACGCCGCCACCGACAAGCTGCTGGCCCGCCGCGCGCGGCGCACCTTGAAGCTCAACGCCGACACCCGCCTGGGCGCGTGGACGCTGGGCGCCGAGTGGCAAGCCGCCAGCCGCCGCTACGACGACGCGGCCAACACCGTCCCGCTGGCCGGCTACGGTTTTGCCAACCTGTACGCCAGCACCACCATCGCCGGCGGCGCCACGGGCGACTGGTCGCTGCTGGCGCGCGTGGACAACCTGGGCGGCAGAAACTACCACCTCGCCAACACCTACAACGCACCGGGCCGCACCTTCTACGTCGGCCTGCGCTGGTCGCCGAGGCGGTGATGCGGGTGTTTTCGTTATTCCCGCGCAGGCGGGAATCCAGGGTTTTTCTCCTTCCCCCTCTGGGGGAAGGCCGGGAT
>Ga0209628_10000819_pt1 | contig 19458 bp, 16 predicted proteins | sample TergutCu122P4_FD_187285 | JGI IMG/M metagenome (GOLD analysis project Ga0209628, IMG submission 187285) | Cubitermes ugandensis P4 segment gut microbial communities from Kakamega Forest, Kenya - Cu122 P4 (SPAdes) (version 2) | ecosystem: Host-associated > Arthropoda: Insects > Digestive system...
TAGGTGTGAGTATGATTTCTGTGATGAAAAGTTTGGAAACATCTAATGACATCAAGAAGGAAATGAAAATATGTTTTTATGGTCACACACTGACACATTTCTGCAGTTAGGAATGATTTATGAAAGTCATAGTTTCATATGAGTAAAACAATATCAACTCAGCTATGTTCAGCTTTTCACCTTATCATTCTGTTGTGCTTCTTACACACATCCCAATATCATACATAAATTTTAGTGACAGTTTTAGGGAGCAGAAATCTGCAAAACATGGGCTCATGTCAGGGCTGTTGGACAGGCTTGTGACACACGTCCAGTCATGTGGACCCCTTCCTTCCACATGGCAGTATGTGGTGTTACATGGCCAGTAGTTTGATAGCTGTATACTGTGACTCACATGGTATTCTGTTTCTGTTCATGGGCCTTGCTTTAATATCCATTAGCTGTAGATATATTATTAATAGTTGTTAATGAACTCAATGAACTGAAATTTATATATGAAAATAAATTTTTACTACAGTGGCATTGGGGAAAAACATGTAAACAAATGTTTCACACTAATGCTTGATAATGTTGCAAAACTGATACTACACTGAGGTTACTGCCTTCTGGAATGTGACATTCCAGAACATACATGATCTAGATACTTGCTGCTATGAGAACATCAAATCATGACTATAAATGTGCTAATATTTCAATTTTTTTTACAGTATTGCAGACTTTTGCACAAATACCACATCATCTGTCCAGCATAACCACAATTGAGCACCAGCATCATTTTCATTTTCATTGCTTTGAGGAAGGTCTTCTCATAAATAAACTTTCATTTCAAAGTAGTTATGCAGTGTTATGATTTGACTGAAGCTGTAAGTGTAACAGTTTAACACGTTTTATCTATTTGTAAGTAGATCATCTTGTGCCAACTTCATCTCGCCCTTAATGATTTTGTACACACAATACAGATTACTAACAAAATGTAGTTCTGCAGTCCACACACACATATATATATCAAGTTAATATTTTCCATTCATACTTTTTTTTTTTTTTTTGCTTCACCACCATGGGTTAGTCTGAAACACAAAAAGTAACATTTTGACCCAACTGATTATACAGCTCCTCATTCTATGAAGTTATATTGCAAGTTGTAACTGTATTAGTTGGGTTGAGTTTGTAGCAAACCATCACTGATCATTACTCTTAATTTCAGTTTATTCTTCATTTCGATGCTCTACAGGGAAAGAAGTATGATAAAAACTCCATATGTGATCTCCTTAATGTTCAGTGGTTCTGCCTATTAGGCTAAGTGAAATTATTCATTTCAGATTTTCACGCAATTGTGAAGCAAAAGGAGTGATGCAGAATCTTATATTTCAGTTAGGTGGACGTTTATTATTACTTCATGAAGTAAAATCTTTAATATTACAGATCCCTTGTAAGAAATTTAACATCCTGAAGTCATATGTTGCAACATTGACCAGTACCCTTGGTACTCGCAGGCAGTAGAGATAAACATTTGTGTTTTTTGAAACTAAATGCTCTCTGTGGCTTTTTTTTTTTGGCATAAAACAACTTGTTTCCACCAGCAGATAAAATGATAAAATATGCAGTTGCAACAGATAATTGTTTTTTTTTCAGCCTGTTAATATTTGTTTTTGGCGTTTCTTGTGTGTTCGAAGTGTAACTCTCTACATGATAGACAGGAACATAAAGGTGCAGAAACTTGTTATTAAATTAGTTCTATGCATGCAGCATCCTGCCTACATTAGGTGGTTGTGTGCACGTAAAGGGAAGTTGCACTGAATGCAAGCCTTTTCCTAATAAAGTTAAGAGTTACATTTATTGCATAGCAGATTTTCTGGTTTATGTAGTATTGTAAGCTGTCTGTTAGTTTGTATTGTAGTTGTACAGTATGTTACACAATGTATCTTGGAATAAAAAATGCAGTCACTTGTAAAACAGGTTGACTTGCAGACATCTTGAAATGTCTGCATAATGTGTCACTCCATACAGCTTAAAACACTCACTGCAGAAAGTTTTTATTGAATTGTGTACATTAATATTAATACAAGAGTATGGCACAAATTTCAGTGCTGTTATAGATATTGCTGCTACATGTTGTATATCAGTTACGTCACACTTATGAAGTCTTTGTGTAGCAAGATGCATCTTCATTTTAACAGCTCTATTTTCATGGAGTTCATTATTACAACATTTACCATGTACTGTGCATACCAAGATTTGGAATTACAGTCACATGTTATGAAGATGAAAAGCTCAGCATGCAAACCTACAAAACAGCATGATGCATCAAGTTGCTGTTATTTGGTTTCTACCAAACACGTTAACAGCTGATACGAGTATTTAGGTGTGCACATTATTTTTGTTAACACTTAACATCATCCATTTACTCAGTAGATAGCAGATCACATACTGAAACATACACAAAAGGGTCTGTTCCTTCTTTTTTTCCAGATTTACATATTTAGAGCCGAAACAGGTATAGAAGGATAATGATGTCACACTGACAAAAGATAGTATTAGCTGTCCTGATTTAACCCTCAACCAAATTAACAACAATTTTCAAGTAGCTGCAGAATGCACATGATCATTCCACTCTAGCAGACACTGGAAAAATGTGCTTGGTTGCAATATCTTTGAAAGTGTTAGATTGAAAAATGGTAATAATCAACAGGAACATCAGTACTTTAAATTTTTTCCATCTGAGTTAATGCAGTATGCAGACAAAGGTATTGGAGATTTTGATGTAATTAAGTTTCGTAATATATTCTGTACTCATCAGATATTGGAGAGAGTATATATAGCCATTTTATTTCCATGAAAGCCTCCTCCAAGTCAGCAGAGAGAAATTGTATGGCATACTCATGAAATCAGTTAAGCTACTGAAAATGTTTACTGTAACTTTTATTTCAGTCTACCCAACAATTGGTAATATATTCAGCTACAAATTTGATGTTTGGACTTCTTCAGGCTGCTAATGTATCATCACTGGATGAATTCCTTTATTGTATATACTGTAAGTTATCAGTTCCAGGAGTCATGAAAGTATTAAACTGTGCAAGTCGCCACCATGTGTATAAGGGCATGTTTACACAGCAGTTATCACAAGCACAGGCGGCAGGTCTCTGTCTAAAATTGTGTCTGATGAATAAAAACTTAACTTCTTTAACATTTTTCGTGGAGAAAGGAGGAAACCCTATAAAGGTATGCAAGGTATACAGGAAGAAAGGAAGAAATTTGCCTATGCTCCTTACATCAGGGTTATTATGGAACTTCGCAAATAAGAGTAATGCAGTTAATACAATTGCTTTTGTATGCGGTAATTGTAAATTATGTCAATGCAACTGAAAACACATTCATTGATTTACCACAAGGTTATTACTATATTTGTACTGCTAAAATAAATGGACGTAACATTGATAATTAACCCAACAGTAGGAAAGTATTAAAAATCAAAAGCAATACATTTCTACAAAATTGTGTTCACATGTATCAGATTAGCAACGAAGGCCCAGTTGAGATGCACATTAGACATAAATATGAGTTACTGAAGAATTTATAAAAATGCACTGTTATTAGTGCTGTCATCATCATTACCACACACTGGTGAATCCTGATTCAAAGGTCAAGTCTAGTAGAAGGGTAACTGGAAGGCCATGTGTACCGTTCTGCTGGACCTGACCCCTGATCAGGATATGCCGCTGTCATCATCATCAACATCATGTATTTTTACGATAATCTTGACCAAAAGGGTCCTGCACAGTATCACTTTACTGATACATTCAGTAATTAAATATAACAAAAATACATAATATGCCTGAAGATGATGCACAATATCAATATGTGTTCCTGAATATTTCTTATATTGTACTGCTATTAGTTGTGTGTGGACAGAAATGGAAGTTTTTGTAAATGCTATTTCTTAATTATGCAGACTGCTATGGTACAGTGTAAAATGAATAAAATGTTTGCACATAACTTCCCTTATATTAGAATTAGATACAGATTTGTCTACTGCATGTCCTATTCAGAAAGGTATGAAATAAGATGTTTTTATGCCTCTATATGTTTGCTTTGGATACATCAGTAGAAAGGTCCAAGAAAATTGGGACTGGAAATGAATGGGACACATTCACTTCCGTTTTGTGCTCATAATGCGATTCCTTTGATGAAAACATTTACAAAAAAGTAATAATAAGAAGAAATGCAGAAGTTTTATTTGACTGTACAAAAGAGGTTCATGTAGAAGAAAACACTGAGAAAATTAATTGTATGTTTATGTTTGCTCACTAGAATGCAGAATAGTGATTACTACAACAAATTAAAATTGTATTTTTGAAGAAATAACAGTATATTAAAACTGGGGAATGCCTGGTACCATTGAGTTAAGAATTCTTCGTCTACCCATTTGTTATCCAACAGCTCTTTAGGATTACAATACACAAAACAAAAACATTGTTCCACCTGGTTTTTATTACTTGTTTTTAGGTGATTCGTATAATTTTAAATACTGATTGTGAAAAGAAAAGTTTCCTTTATCATCCATAGTGTCTGACAGGACCTGTAAGGTTCTGCATGTCACTGCTTTACGCTTCACATTTAGGACACGTCCATGCTTGATCCCTTTCTTCTATCACTTAATATGTTAACTTACATTGATCATTTACTTGACTTCTATCCTTGAATCTACATATTATATTTGTGACCATTCACAAAGGTCACTTATACATGTTTCATTGTGTAAGTGCATGCATATTGTTGCATGCCAAAACATCATGTAAATGTGTCAGACATCCAAAGGGATTCTGTTAAGTCTGGTGATAATTCACCGCTCACAACAAAAGAGCGTACAAATTTTGTGTTGGTTGTAACATAGGGAGTTAGGACAAGACAAAGGCACTAAACACATATGTGATGTATGTGTGTCTATGACTTCAGAGAGGCAGGTTAAGTAGGTCTTGCTTAATGACATTCAGTGTTCAGATATGATGAGAACTTCAAACCAATTTAACAGATTGCTCTTTTGGCATAACACATGCATTGGGCAGTTTGCAGAGACTAAACACATGGTGCTGTACCTAATAAGGCTTGTACATGGCACCAAGTGATTTTGAAGTGGGTTGGCATAAATGATGAAAGTGATGTAATCTCAACATGGTGTGCTGAGTCTGATGGTCCACTGTTTCCACCACTGGGACCAATGTTGACAGAACCTCATATAATACCTTATGCAAACCTGAGTGATGTCTGTATCTGAACTTAATAAATTTAAAAAGTAGATGCAGGTCTTGTGAAATATGGCGCTTTATAGACTGGTAGGTAGTAGCATTTCAGAGGAGTTTTCTTCCTCAATCTTGATAAAGTGATCTTAAAACATTTGTCCTCCAAATGTTGCAACTTTGGATATTCTAACTTGGTTTTCAAACCTTGATCTACAATGCAGTTGCAGTGAAGTGAATAAAATCAGAATTATTTATTCAGTACTTATAATCTCCTCTCTAGCAGTCCACATGCCACAAATGATCATATACCATACAAGACTAAGGAGACAACTATCCTTGTTATGTGAGGCCAAGTATGTGAAACACAGTATACCACACTAGTGTATGTAGGAAGAAGTCTCAATTTGTAATCAAATACTGTAAAATAAAAATATTAACTTTTGAGATCTGAGGTTCTCACACAGGTTTTATTCTACTGTCAAGCCTTTTGAATCATCTTGGACTGCATATATATTTTACGATTCAAGAGCTAGCTCCTCTGAATGTCGGAAACCATTGACCAATGGATATGTCATCCTATCAAAGAAATCCCCATTCTTCAGAGTATGCGATCGCAAAACGTCCAGTCATGAAGGTGCTTTTCAGTACGTTATTATTATTATTATTAGTAGTAGTAGTAGTAATAACAGTAGTGGATGTAGTGGTGGTACCAACATGTTCTGCTTCACATAGCGACCATCACCCGTGTTCACAACAGGCACACAACCCGGTTTCTTTGACGAGACGTCACTTCCGTGGTTATATGCCGGTAGTCTCTGGTTCGGGTGGCGAACTGTCAGGAGAAGGATTTGAATGCCGTATTTTTTTTTTTTTGGGGGGGGCATGTATCGGTTGGCAGATCCCTGTTTCATGGTGTTCAGGCCTATATTTCGAAGAGGAAAGGAAGACGTAAGAATGATTCGCTCTGCAGCTTCATAAAGTGCAAAGCGAGTAAATTCATTTCATTGTTTAGCTATTCGAATTCCTAGCACAGGAAACGAACAGTTGCAAAGACACTTGGTTGAATTATGTTTCTTTAAAATTGTGAAAGGGGCTATGCCGTTAGTTAAAGAGGATGAGTTATTTCTTGGTCCTAAAGCATCTCAGTGCGTGAAGTAGACCGAGAAATGAACCGAAAGAGTAGCGAGGTAATGAAGCCATGACTGTTAGTAGTGTTAATTAAACGGGCTGATTGTTTCACATACTTACAATTACGTTTTCACAGTAGTTCAGCGGGAATATGAAAGCGTGCATGACAATAATTGTCTGATACTTCCAACTTTTGTGTTAGTGTGAAGATGAATGGTCCGAAATACACCAACGATTCGAGAAGGAGGGGTTGGATTTTGACGGTCTTCGTGTTGAGGAACGGTTGCTGTATGTGTGGCGATGGCTGGTGGATGCAGAAAGCAATTTACGTAGTTCACGCAGGCAGCTGGACAAACTACGTGATCTTAGGAGTGAGGAAATGGAGGTAAGAAAAACCTTAAATACTGATAACCAAATTTGTCCCCTGTATCGTGTCGTGGATTCCCAGAAAAATGTGAAGGAACATCTTCAAAGTATAGTGATTTTGTATACCTTATGCTAAATGTGAGTATTGTTTACAGTTATTAGTCTAACCTCTTGAAGCCTCCTAATTTTAATGGGATTTGTTTTTAATGTAATGTTAGTAGATGTAATGCAGTGCTTCACACAGTTTATCACTGTACTCTCTATATCAGTATACTAATTTGAAATCACATTCATGAGTTAGGGAAGACATTTAACAAAAGAGGTACAGCTGCAGCCGTGTTTTCATTAACACTGAAACATGTCAGATCATATGTGAACCTGCGTACCATATTTGAAGTTACAGAGAAGAGGTTGGACTTAACCAAAAATTTCAAATACTACAAAATAGAGTTTCTTTTATAATTGACCAGAGCATAGCGGCTTTATCGCACAGAAAGCCTGTATCTGCCATTGCATCCTCTGACAGCTGTGATGCTTAGGTCACTGATACAAGAAACTATTTGGTATTTGTAAGCCACAATCTTTATCAAGTTAAAGTACTAACAGACCAATTATATAAAGAATAGTACACCAACCTTGTGATCTGTACTGGAAAGAAGTGAACATTATAAGGACCAAAAAGCAAGAGTAACTGCTTGCAAAAATACTTGATAACTAATCTCAGTGACAAAACAATTATTGTTTTAAAATTAGAGACACATTTACCAGTTTTTTTATTTCATCTGCACAGGCAGACTGGACACAATAGGTATGGTGATGTGTCATATTCAACTTTAAGTGAAGTGAGGTTAATCACTGAAAGGTTTTATGGTTTGTATAAGTGAAAAGTGCAACAGTTTGTTTCTTCCACTGTCCTTTACCTCCTTAGTACTGTGTCTAAAGTTACAGCACAATTGGACCCAAACCAAATTCTTTCTCTTAATCCACACTGTTCTTACTGAGTAAAAGGCATTAAGAGTGAAGGTGGTAAGAGGCAAAAGTTCATGTGCACACAGTGTTTCTGGAGTTATGGTTGAAAGCATACTCTTTGATAAAAGGTTTTTGCAACTGAAGTGTGGTTGCTTGTGTTTACAATAGTGAAGATTCATTTAGGGACAAATGTGATGGTGGGAAGAAGGATATCTAGGATTTCATTACCACTGGTATGGATACACTTAATGTTTGTAGTGCATCTTAGCTAATGTTACGGTGACACTGTGTGTAATGCCATTCAGAAAGTCGAGGCAAAGCAGACAGAACTGGGGTGTGGAACCTTGATTATATTTTTGAGGACATGATCCGTGTACTTGGCCAACAACAGTAACAAGGAATAAGGAAGGGATTGGTTTTGTTGTGGAAGGGAAAAGGCATTTTTGTGATATGGTAGAGGTGGTTGCTGTTGAAGTTCTTTGTTCGAACAAAGTGGTATTTGTTTGTGCCCAAACTGTACTTACATCATCAAAGATATCTAACTTTTCACTCATGCATTATGTTATTATTGATGTAAGCATATCCAACAAAGGATGGAACATCTAGACAGATGTGTGTCAAGGTCATGCGTGAGTGTATGTACAATTTATGTTGGTTCAGTCTGTTGTCAAGCTTAAACAGATGTCCACCTGGCATCTTTGTGAGGTTGGTACAAAATAGTGTGTGGGTTCATATACTGATGTAAGATTTCTGTTGAGTATGTTGAAATACCTGTAATTTTATTGTCAGGAAACATTTGAGATATTGTGTTGTGAGACTGTATTCTGATAGAATTTCCAAAGAGCAAGAAAGTAAGAAGAATATTCATAGCAAAACTAAAAAAATATATTATTTTTATATGTGTAGGAAACTGGACCTAATAGTGATCATTATTTTTAAGTATGATTTGATCCCCTGTTTTTTTTTTTTAGGAGATGGAGAGCTACATAGGACATATTCGAGATCTTGCTGAAAAGCGTGCCGACAATCTTGAGTGTGAGACTTTATCATTGCGGTCAAAGCTTGAGTCTTCGCAGCAACAGACTGCAACTCTTGCTACATTGCTAGAGAAAAGTGGGCTACAATGTATTGCTGAAGAGTCTCTGGGGGAACAGGTATAGTCATGGACTGAGTGCACAAGGTGACTAGGGAGATGTAGGAGTAAATGGACATTAATACTTCCATTGCATTTGTCTGAGTTATTGATGTTGGAAAGCCTCAGCTGTGTTGGGCTGAGAACCAAATGTAGGATTTCTTCATGTTAGATATAGTAGTTAAATAGTGGAGTATACAGGACCAAGGAAGAGTTTTGGAATTATGTGAGAAGTCAAAATGTTATGTAGTGTTTTGTAAGATACTGCTTTTAAGATAGTGCTTGTATGTTGAAATACGAAGTAGAAATGAGCAGTATTTTGTTGGTAGCTCAGCCAAGAGGATTTTTATACTTATAAAGTGCAGTCAGTTTCAGTGATAAAAACCCAGGAATGACATCTGTAAAATGTAATGTTTGACATTACCAAGCTTCTTATACAGAATGTAGATGAAAGTGGCGTGCAGATACTGCAGTAGGTATCAGCATATGTGACAGTTTGTAATGGTATAAAAATGATGTTTATGGAACTAGCTTGCAGCAAAAAGTGTAAAAAGTCACATGGTCTTGGGATAGATTATAAAAAGTTAGGGTGTCATGGGACATTATAAAATGTCATAGTGTGGGGGGGATAAATTATAAAAAAGTAATGGTATGACCGGAAAATTATAAAAAAGAAACACGATCTCGTAGAGAAATTATAAGAAGTAATTGCATCTTGGGACACACACATAAAAGGTTGTGGTAAGAACATACAAAACAATATCAGTGAGTGCATTAGAACACCTGATCCTCAAATTGCAAATAGTGAAACTTTGGTGTAACTTGTGTTCACAGTGAAACACCCAGACATTGTGCCATACGTCTGAGGCAAACTTGTCTATTTGGTCTTTTAATCTTTTCCACATTGTAAATGAGATATGTCACTCACATATGAATGCTTCCCAAATTCTGATGGTGTCTGTAAAAATACCTTTTGTGATATGTCTTACAATTCAGGATAAGGGATATTATTTTATCCATACAGGAAATACAACATAATGAGTCTTTACTGTTCAGACAATTCATGTTAAGTGGCTCATGAAGGGCCCATGGGATTAATGAAAGATAACATACTTGCAGCTTTCTGTGACGTGTTTTGATTCAAATAGTCTGAAATGATGAAGTAAATATCTCTGTATCAGACTTTCTGTTTTTCTAGGTAGCATTTTTGATAGCTGACAGAGCAAAACTAATGGAGGAAATAGACATCCTGAAGAAACTGAAAATTTCCAATGGTGTGAATGGCTTAAGTAAGGAAGGAGATCTTTTGTCAGAAATAATAAAGGTAAAGTGGCTCAGTATCAATTCATGCGTGAGTGTCTTACACTCTTCATACTATATTTTCTGCCCTGTATGTGTAGAAGTGAACCTCCCACTCACAGATTAATTCACCATTTATTTACTCATTTTAAGGACACAGGAAACATGTTAAAGCAAAAATCACCAGCAAGACAAAAAAATTACATAAGAGAGTGCTGAATGAGTAAGGTTACGCTGTGCAAATAGACCAAAGAAATCCATTGCTTGTCACAGTCTACAACCTGATATCCCTAGAATGTGCTGTGTAAGTGGCTGAAATTGCCTGTTTACGAAATGAAATTAAAGCGGGAAAAGTAAATTGGAACACATATTTCATGTTATGTGAAATTCATGAGAATGAAGATCTTCTGAGATAAGTGCCTCTTGTAAGACAGAGCTTTATTACACGTTACTGGACTTGAACAGACACTGTTATACTGACTGTGTTGGACATACAGTGTTACTGCCACTGAGACAGTCAAGTGAACCTGATCACACATATGCAGCAGTCAAGAATCAAAACTTCTGTGAGAAATGCTGAACATTTCACATAGTACTCCATGATAGTATGTCTCAAAATAAAGTAGGTAGTCAGCTTGAAAAATAGGGAGTTCTTTTTTGATCGCACTGTATAACTGTTAGTGCATGTGACTGATGGACAGCTTCCAATATCCTGAAGCATGCTGTTCATCTACGTGGCATTAAAGATTGAGGTAATATCTCTCGTAAAACATGCTGTCACCTTTACAAAGAAAAGTCAGTTATTACTGTTTAGGTGTGGCAAAGATGCTGCTATTTGGCTTATCTTCCAGCCTTTTTAAAATTTGGATTTTAGGATCACCCTCTGCCAGTCTGTTTTGGCCAGTGGGCATGATGATGACCAGTACAGTTTAAACTTGTAACCTGCTTGTATAGTAAAGTACATTGTATGTGTATCGCTCATCCATATACAACTGTGGATGTGTGAAGACTGTAATTTAGTCCATTTATCAAATGCCGCAACAAGACATGCAGACACAACCATGAATGTGGTATTTTGATGTGTTAATGGTAGCTGTTCAAGCTGTGTCATTTGTAGGTGGCATGTTAGAAAAATGCCTTTGAGTAGTATGATTGGTTTGGCACCTACATCAGAACCCACAGCACACCATGCCACAAAAAGTTTCCAATCTTTGTCCAAAATTACCATTTTTGTGTGTGTGTGTGTTTTTTTTTGTGCCATTATGTAGGTCTCCTCTGAGAAGGAAGTACTGCGCAGAGAGGTTGCAGAGATGTGTGATCGTGTGCAACTGCTGGAAAAGGCCTCCAGGCAACTGGAGCTTGATAATGAAAGACTCGCCTTCAAGGTGAATATAAATGAATCTGTGCCTGCCTCAGCATTCTTTTAGCTTTAGTATGGACTTGGTTTGCTGTATGTTGATATGCAGTTCAGTTGTCATGAAACAAAGTGAAGTTTATAGATTATGTTGACAAAGAGAAATTAGTACAGGTGTCAGCTTATACCAGAGCTTCATTACCAGCAGCATCATCAGTATCACAGATTAAGCTCTGGTCTTTTCTACATACAAGGGTTAAAAATATTTTCTTATACATTTTGTAAGATGTCTGTGGTATCTTCTGTCTAGTGGGTTATATTATAGCCATTACTGAGTCCGTCAGCTAGGAATGTGTAGTCACTGTAGTGACTAAGCTACAGGCTGTACCTCTGAGGAATCAAGGTTCAATCTGTGACAGAGACAAGAGATTCTTCTCTTCTCAGTGGTGTTTAAACTGGCACTGAGGCCCACACTAAGTATATTACTCAGTGGGTGCTAGGGACTTTCCCTGAGGGTAAAGTGGTTAGGACAGGAAACTGTCAACTGATCTATATTTATTACTGAATTTAAGGTAGAGTGGATTTATGCCTCCAGTGCCTCATGTGCCTTCATGGAGTTCACAGTGACAGATTTCCCTTTACTGGATACCAACATCACTGGTATATTCAACCTCCCATAGCATTAGCAGGGTACTATTGAAGCACATCAGGGCTGTAGGCCTTCTGCTGGGGAACGTAGTCAGATATCTTGGCCTGTGAAGGAAAATGTAGCCTCAAAGGAAGTCAGGTGCATCACAGTGTGGCTGATATTTAATTGGACAGACTGGAAGTTCTTTGGAGACCAGACCCGGCATATTATCCAAATTAGTCATCTCTTATAATTGTTTGAGGCATTTCTGCTCATATTTATTAGGTGTGTTTGCAAAATTGTGATAAATGACTGTTTGTTTCATCGTGTCAGTCTGTCCATCCATCCACCATCAACGTGGAACAGCTTGCATCCCATTGGACAGATTTTCATGAAATTTGATATTAGGTTATTTTGAGATCCGTCATGGCAGTTCAAGTTTTGTTAAAATCTGACAAGATTAACGAGTACTTTACATGAAGACCAATATACATGTTTGATCATATCTTGCTCATTTCTTCTTAGAATGAGAAATGTTTCAAACAAAAGTTGTAGAGAAAATCTAAACGCACATCTCATGTTCGGCAACTTTTTTTAAAAAAATAAATCATTCTGTTTATGTGATAATGTGGAAAAACACTGTAGAAATGGACAAACCACAGATAATATGCATGCACATTGCATGCTGGATACCTAAGGCTACAAAACACACTCCAAATATGTAATACTTATGGCTCTTCCTCTGTAACAGGTGTTGCACAACCACGCCTCAGTGTTACGTTATATGTACACTGCCTGTCTTGTTTATCATTGTGTTGGTATCTTTTGCTTTTTGCTTTTCTCTGATACCAACATTATATTGACGCTTATACAGAATCTTAAATTACCGGTACTTTTGAGGTAAGTCTAAGAGCATGGTGTGTTGACATATGTTTGTACAGACTACAAGAATGTTTAGAATTGGTCATCTTGTGTCTGGTATTGGTGAGGAAACTGTGGTAATAATTATCTTCAGTCCATGGCACTTGCCTTAATAAAGTCATCAATTTCCTTTTTCCATGTCCATCATAATTGTATTTTGTTGACATAACTTCAGTATATGCTAGTGCAACAATGTATAAAGTGATGTGTTAGATGTGGAAGAGGGTGACTGAAAATGTTTTTTCCAACAGATTTCAGATTTATTTAGCAGTGGAAGAACTGTCATCAAATGACATATACTACAGTTCAGTGAAATTTTCTCAGGCAGCCAGCTGCGTGAACCTTCGCATCTTGACGCGGCCGTCTGCCCAAGAAAATTTTGTTGAATTCTGTTGCCACAAAAGCTTCGAGACTTACATATACTACAGTTGCTTTAAAAACCCAGGGCAACAATGTGGGTACATATACATAGCACAGTTCATTAAACAACTCACTGAGTAGGGCCATTCTTCAGATTTTTATGATAGTCAGCTAACTGTAAATAGCTAGTGAGGATATCCAGGACATTTCTGGAACCCAAAATTCATTACCATGTTCTGAAGAGCTCACACTGGGTCATCCTTAGCCAGATCAGTTCTGTCTACATTTTCATGCACTTTCTCTTTAACACTTGTTTTCATATTATCTGTATTTGTACACCTAGGCCTCATAAGTGATCTGTTCCCTTTAGATTTAAATGTGTACTACATGATTCACTCTTGTATCCTTGATTTTATCTGTAATAAATCTGTAATAATATTTGTGGAACACTAGTGGCAAAGTTCATAGAACTTCAGTGTTTCTTCTATATAATTGTGATGGACAATGACTTTTTATGCTTCTTGAGGTTAATAAGTTCATTTGAATAGTGAGGCATGAGATTTGAGGTTCTCATTTAGGTGAATGTGAAGGTACTTTCTTCTGGGATGTGACACTGCATACTTTGGTAAATATGTTCTCATGTTTTGAAGGAACCTGCTGCCTAAAATCTGAATTTGGTCCAAATTGTACTGAATATACAACAAAATTCTGTTAATGTGGCTTGCACAGGTCTGGACAGGTGCTGAATTATTGAATATTCTGGATTATCAGATGGTATCTGTACTGACCTAAATTGTTACAGGTGATTTTGTTACTGCCCCTTTACTTGGGCTGTACAACTAATTAGAGAAGTATTCCAAATGCATATCTCCTTCATTTGTTGATTCAGGGTTATCAAGGTCTCTTGTATGTTTTCTGGAATCTCCATAGCCAAAGAAGTTGATGGAGTAGGAGACAAGTGGTCAGGAAATACTGCAATGGTTGGTGTACAGGCACTCTTGGATGCCTTTTTGAATATGTCCCTGAGGTCTGCCTGTTTCATTGATGAAAACCACCCTGTAAAAAGCAAAACTTCTCTTCGTGGGATTAGTCTCAGGTGCTAGATTATGAGAAGTTTCAAGTTATTGGACACTGGATTAAAGGAATTTTGCTGTATTTGTTATACAGAAGGACTCATGAATGTTTTTGGCAACAGTGCTAATCTTTCCTTCAGCACATACTGCAGGTTTGGTACAAAAAGTATAAGAGAAGTTTAAATGATAAAATGAAGATATTACCAAGCAACGTATAAACATGTGAGTTAGAAAATGCAATAACATTGACTTCTTCACTTTCCTGATCCCTTTACTACAGGGTGATGTTCCACTTAGGACCTGTAATGGGCATATACATGATACTAGGTGATAGACAGCAGTACTTAACCTTTATTATTCCATGCAACCATGTGTTTGTAAAATGTACTGGTGAATGGGCTAGCATTATATATGCTGATCCTGTATGGAAATTTGAATGTTCGTGCTAAGCTAGAAAAACTCCTGCTGGCACAAGACACACTTGGTATTTAATTCCATCAGCTAGAGGTTAATATTAGTTGAAATTAATTTAATGAACATGTTAAGGAGAAATTTGAGCAGAAAGAGATTTTATGCAACACTGTAGGCTGTACTGGTAGGAAAGAGCTGTGTTTGTCACAGAAACAGAAGATGCTATTGACGTCCTGAGGAATAATAGGTTTTGTTCCTTAACTTGACATGCGCTATGAAATACAGGCATGTTCTTAACCAGCCTTAGTATCTGCATTGTTTGAAACTTTGTGACTTCTGAGGATAATAGAGAAATTTTGTGTTTCTTAAAGTATTGAGTTCCTCTGGTAGACTGAGCCTGAAAATTTTGAAGTAAAAAAGAAATAACTTGTTGTGGTAGTTGGTCGTGTACTCAGATATTACCAGATGTGTCACAATCCAACATTTGAATACCCATGGTGCAGCCTAATGTTTGAGTCTGACAATTTTTCAGATTTAAACAGAATAAGTGCATGAGAGTGTTAACAGTATTATTCCATGGAATATGCATGGTTTTATTTACCTCAAGGACATGTGTTTTCCAGTGAACAGTGTGCTGTGAACCTAGAGATTAATTTGCCTTCTTTTACGTTACCTGCATTTGTATCATACGAATAACACACTTTAAAAATGCCATTGCTTTTGTGTCACTGTTCTGATATGTAGTGTTAGTTTAATTATAATTTACCTGGTACTTTGTAGTCACACTTCATGTAACACAGAACAGCATCTACATTCAAAATTGCAACTGTAATGGGAATTGTAGCATTGTCTGTTTGTAATTACACTCCCTGTTTGGAACCTATGTGATATATATCACCACAGTGGAAACACGAATTTTAACATTTGGACTAACTGACATGAAATAAAGTACCTAGATGTGAAAAGTAATAAAGGTTCATGTGGAGGTAATGAGAAGTGTGTAATGTAAATGTGTACATTTTGTGTGTGTGTTCTAGATTTCTGTACCTCTACACTGACCACTGACAAATGATGATCTGTGGACTGGGTCTAACAGAACCATACAATGCTGCATTATGTACCTTTCTGCTAGACCTGATCTCTGGATCAGGATTTGTCACTGACAATGACCCATCTCACTAGTGCTTAAGAATGGTAGTGGTGCAAATAGCAATGACACGTCCTTTTGTAGACTTCATAATGCTTTTAATAATCCTTGCAAGTTGTAAATGAGTGCCAGTGGCTTAATTATTATTTGTTTTTCTCCACTAATATCAGTTGTCAGAAGCATTGGCTGAACTTGAAGAAAGGGAATCACAGTTAAAACATTTAGGTCTGTGTGAGTAATGGAATTTTATTACGTATCAGATACGATGCACATGAAACTGTTGTTTTTCATTTACTTATTCATTTTGTATGTAACATACATTTATGTTATTTTTGCATGTACCTGGATTTATGATCTTCAGCACTGTGTAGATAATATTTGGAAACAAATAAGAGTATGCACAGAACTTGTGAAACAGAATTTGTTGTATGCTGTATGTATGTATGTATGTGTATATGTCAAATTTAATTTTTTTTTTTTTGGGCACTCTGGCATGAAATGGTGGAAACGTGAAGATTATGGCATGTACATGACAAAGATCTGTGATACATAGCACTCACACTTGGCATATATGCTCTGTGTTCTGAAGGTTTGGAGGTTAAATAGTGTATATTGGATTTTGTGGTATTTCTTAGTCATGCCAAACAAACACGCACTGTTACACAGACCCAAGTAAGAAATGCATCTGCTCTGAACTTTAGAATGGCTCTCATGCTGTTTGTAAGGAATTGGGCAGCATTATGTGGAATAGAATAATATTGTTGTTTGTGTAGGTATTTATAACATAAACTTCATTATTATTGGTTTTCCAACTATATTGCTGTCATTCTGTCATGACATTTTAGAACTGGTAGTGCTAAAATTTTGGGCTGCATCAGTGAGAACCATATGCTTGCATAGAGGATGTGCCATGTGTGCCTGGCCACACCCTAATGTGTCAAAAACATCAGCAATTTGTTATTTATTGTCTTTTATTTTTTAAATTTTATATTTAAAGTAGAGTGTGGCTGTGAATTTCAAAAAAAGCTGTATTTAAGTTTTAGTTCCCTTAGTATGGCGAAAATAAGGCCCTTTATGACTGATTAATTCTTAAATTTTGCATTTAAAAAAAAGAAAACACTTTGAGTGCACGCCCTGATGAATTGTGCTGCACGTGCTTATGGTGAGAACAAAAGTCTTTCTCAAAGACATGCTGTATTTCTGTAATCATGGGCATTATTCCCTGATGATAAAGACACAGCAAAATTTTGTAACATTGGACATCTGTTCCAAATTGACACACTGGTTACCTGAGAAGTTTTGTCACTTTTAATCACTGTGAAAACTTGTATTGAAGAACTGTTGCGTGTGGATTTTACCCAGGGTTCGAATTATAGAACCTGCTGGACCAAACATTAACGGTACTTTGAAACAGGCAGATATTGCCAGTGGTTACTGACTACATAAAATTGCACTTTTGCATGTGTATTTCTTAATCTTGTGCATGACAAATTTTGTGTCTTTTGCACATAATCATGTGATTGCTTTGGCACCTATTACTATATTTTTCAAGGAATACTTTTTAATGCTGAGGGAAAATTGGTCCCATTTCACACCACTGTGACTGAAATCTGTGCTGTATGCAGCCATGTGACTGTTGAAAAGAGTGATGTCAGTAATATGAACAAACTTCAACTCCTGTGAGATCTGTTGCTGGTTATGTCACTATAGCACTGAAATGGAAGATCATAGTGCTGTGTTTTGGTGTACAGTGATATGGATGACTGTTGTGCTGTTCATATTGTGCCATATTGTGCACAGATGGGTATAGATTGATGAAAGAATGTTAGAGGTGTGAAGCAAACAGCAGTGTATTACATACATAGTGTATCTTCAAAGCAGTCTACCTCTTCTGCCAGTAATGCTGCTCTCACTCACGGTGCAGCCAGGTGCATACAAAGCAGCTGATGAAGTCACTCATGTAACTTCTGGGTCATTTCACATACACCTTTTTCATATGTTGTTGTCTGCCATGGGCCATGTATATTTTTCTGTACACATCTGCATTCAGCATTCAGATTTGGAGGAACAAAACTTAATTTCTGATTATTCACATTTTAAATTTTTATTCAGCATGTCTAATTCCTTAAGTAAGACGATCCAGTTGATTTTGTGTTTATCCCATTGATCTGCCAAGTAAACCAGCCCATGCAGTAAAAAGCATGCTACAAAACTGATGTGGGCATTTATCTTATGTTTTCACCATTACCCCACCACTCACTGCATAATGCAGTTACTCCTTCATTATCTTAATTTGTAACAAATTCAATAATTTATGATGTTAATTACCCTAGAGTTCAGTCAGTTCTGAGATATAGATTGTACGTTGCAGTGAATGGAAGTGATCACGTGATACAGTCTGGTCTGAACCTCCTGTGGACAGGATTCCATCCCGGAGACTCTCCACGACCAGTCTGCAGGAGAAGTCTGTCCCTTCAGCAAAAGGGAGACTCCCCTAAGAGTAATGTGAAGCGAAGCAGCTCACCTCGGTCTTTCAAGAAGAATCTGAAGTGAGTGTTAGACAGTGTTTAATATACATTCTAGTCCTGGAGTGTGGCGTACCATCTAAATTGTATGGTATATAGTATGAAATTAATTTCACATATTCAGACCAAGCATGGTTATGACTTTAATACACCCAGCTGAAGAGGAACCATTCTTCCACTAGGTGATAGAAAATAATTCATTTTTTGAAACTTTGTGTTTAAAAAGACTCATGGTCGTTGTCCAGATTAAGAAACATGATTATCAAGGGAATGAGTAATTACATATTTTACAGTTATGTGTTATTCCTTTGTCAGTGAGTCATTGAAGGCCATTACACAAGGCCCATTGAATAATGGCAGTATTGAACTGGAGTGTTTGTCACATGAGAAGGCAGACAGCCAGGAAGACATGGGCACACAGACTGAAACAGAGCAGGATGACAACAAGGAGGCAGAGCTTCAGAAATCTCTGTCATTTGGGGACCGGGATGCTGATGCCAAATCTCACAGTTTTGGGTACGTTTGATTGTGTGCAACCATTCTGTTATTGCCTCAGTGTCATGTGTTTCTGTAACATCTTTCTTATATCTCATAATTTCACATTCCACATACACATCATGACTGGCTGATGCAAATGAATTTTTCTGGTTGAGGTTCTTTTTTGTTACATACACATGCAGAACATGCATACAGTGAAGAGTTACTGAAGTTGTGTCCAACTTGCATGCTAGGAGACTGACCTTTGCCAACCAGTGGCGTACCCAGGAATTTTTTTCGGGGGGGGGATTCAACAAATTCAGTTGAGGACAGAGGACAGAGAGGACGGGGATCTGGGGGCAGTAGCCCCTTAGTCAGGGGTTCTGGAGGCAGCTGTAATTTGGTACAAGAAATTTCATTTCATATAGTAA
>Ga0209628_10000820_pt1 | contig 19452 bp, 16 predicted proteins | sample TergutCu122P4_FD_187285 | JGI IMG/M metagenome (GOLD analysis project Ga0209628, IMG submission 187285) | Cubitermes ugandensis P4 segment gut microbial communities from Kakamega Forest, Kenya - Cu122 P4 (SPAdes) (version 2) | ecosystem: Host-associated > Arthropoda: Insects > Digestive system...
GGTTTGTTTATTGTTTTGAAGATTATTTGGTCGCAAAGATAGAATAAAATACAACCGCCTATGTATTCTGCAGGTAGCACAGGAAAAAAAGAACTACAACACTAAAACATATTCTTAAACAACTTCACATCCTCCGAGAGTTCTATGTATGCGTAGCCTTTTTCGGTAGTTATCTGTAATACATCTAAATAGGGTATTCCAATTTGTTTAAGTGTCAGATTCATATACGGAAACTCTTCGTCAATGTTTTCAAAAGAGTGCTGATAAAGCCCACCGTAATTGATGGAAAGATATTCCAATTCTTTGTCGTTATCAATGAAATTTGGAATCTTAGACCCGGGCATCATCGTTTCATACTTTTTGTTATCATACCGCGAAGATAGATAATCTACAAACTTATCGTTTCTCAAATTAATGGTAACCGATTCAACATTAAGTATTTTCTTGATAATATGCAGGGTTTCTTCAATGGTATTGTCGGCGCTGAGTATCGGTATCTCAATAATATTATCCCAACATTCGTGCGAAATACAATCTTCGTTATAGGAACTAAATTCATAATTATTTGCCTGAATATTTTTACCTTCGTAGTGGAACATACTGCCCACCAATGTTTTAAATCCCCCTGTTTGTAATTCTTCTCCGTGAATAATTTTCATCGCTTCCTGAGCCTGCACTGCGCCGATAATAGAAGCACTTACGGGGGTAGTGGCTACTCTTCCGCGCACTTCATTGCCCTGTGCAATTTGCGGACAGGAGGCTCTGTTTTCGTAGCCATCGCCGGAAGCATCCGCATTTTCTTCATCGGAAAGGGCGCACTCGTAGCAACTTTTATTGAGTTGGTATGCAGATACTTGCCCTTCCAAATCTCCAATTCCGCCCTCAATCCATATTTTTCCTGCGCGGAAGCACAAACGGTTGAGCAGCACGCGTGCGCGCAAACTGTCTAAGCACCCTAATACCACATCCATCCGGCGATACACGCCAAGTCCCACTTCGGTAGCCAAATCTCCACAAATTGCCTTAACGTTAACAGTGGGATTTATCTCTTTCAGACGTCTGGCAGCCACTTCCGCTTTGGCATAGCCTTTATCGGCGTCATCGGGGCGAAAGAGGATGGAGCGGGTAAGATTGCTGTACTCTATCAGGTCGAAATCCACCACAATCATATTACCAACGCCGAATAGGGCTAAATTTTTCATTACTTCGTTTCCCAATGCGCCCGCACCCACTATCAGCACTTTGGCATTTCTAACTTTATCTATTTTAAACCAGGAGAGCAAAGGAAAAACATCTTCGCCCCATTTTTTCTGTTCCGGAAGTGTGATTGATAATTTCATAATTTGTGAATTTGAGATTTAAGATTTAAGATTTAATACATTGAACCCTTATTTTCAAAAGTTCCCTTAGTAGCATTTGTGAATTTAATATTTAAGATTTAAAATTTAATACATTGAACCCTTATTTTCAGAAGCACCCTTAGTAGCAATATATTAGGCTGATAGTTACGCCGGGGCTGAGGATTCGGGTTCCGTTTCCACCCAGCAAATTACTTTGAAACAAGCGGAAATTAGTACCCTCAAACCATGATTCAGGTATTTTTTTCCCAACGGGGGTAATGGTATAATCCAATTTTGCGCCCAATCTTAATATAAATTTTGCCAGTTTGTTTTTTTCGAGACTGCTGAACGGAATATTGACCCCGCCGGCAATAGTGCCCCAAAGTACATATCTGCTCAAATGATAGTCAGGAGTAATGTTCCTTAACCCATCAAAATAGCAGGGTCTATTCGTAAAATAGCCTAATTCTTCTATATCGTGTAAAGTACAACCTGCTCCGGGGTAATAGCCGGTAGAAGTAGATGTTCCTTCTGCGGTTAATTGGTGCGCTACCAACAATGAGTTTTTTACCCCTATTTTAAAGAAACCGCTGATTTTTACTCTGCTTAGCTTTCCAATTTCAAGGTAAAGCGGAACATCAAGATAATAAAGGGAAACTTTTTCATTCACGTTTTTATATTCTAAAGACACGTGGCAGAGGTCTCCGTCAACATCGGTGTAATTCTCTAATTTTTCGGAGTACAGGTCAAATCCAATGGATTTAGTGATATAACTGAAACCTAATCCCACCCCCAAAGCAAAGAGAGAAGGATACGAAATAACTTCGTCGTTTTCAATTTCTTGATGAAAAAAGTGCTTTCTGTAATCAACACTAAAATCAACTTGGGTTCCTGTTTTTTTGTTTCCTTTCCAACAATTGTTTTTCAACAATGAGTTCATTACCACAGGAATACAGTAGTCAATATTAAAAACTATAGCATTATCAGGGACTTTAACACGATTTTTCAGGAAAATATTTTGCACCATTTTAGTAGTATCTACCGTTCCGGAAACAAGGTTATTTCCTACATCTATCTGAGCATTAGCGGCAATCAAGTAGAAAAAGCACAGGATAAGGGATATTTTTTTCATAGTTAGTAATATTATTTTTCGATATATTGAAATTCAGTATTTCCGATTTTGAATTTCACGCCATCTTTCAAAGGTAGTTGGTCATCTTTACGGGCATCTCTTCTATCGTAAATCATACCGTTTTCCAACACTTTCATCATTGGCACTCTTCTTTTGGGGTCTAAGTACAATTTAGCCTGTTTTTGTGGAATCGCTTCGCTGTTATCCCAGTTCATTTGAATCACACAATGATAAGATCTTCCGATAGATACTTCGTTGCTACCGCCGGAGTCGTTCATCCATTTATGAATAGCAATCTCCCCTTCTCTCTTATCGCATTTATATTTCAGGAAATATTTTTGTGCAAGATGGTGGCGGGCAATAATAGAGATTCCCAAACCGCCGCTGCAGAGCATTATGCTGAACATAATTCCGAACGCGGGTAGATAAGAAGTAGTGTAAAGAATAAAGAAACTGATAATTCCTGAGACAAATCCGCCAACAAGTGCATCTTGCCATTTAATTGTTGTTTTATACACCAAACAGAGTGCAATGCTACCGCCACACAACAACCACGGAATAGCATCCAACCACCAAACATTGCTGTATTTTCCAAGCATTACACAAATGATAGAACCAATTAAGAAAGAGATAAATCCAACTAATGCGCCAAGCAAAGCACGAACAAAGTAGAAAAACACAATCCTTGGCGTCTTCTGTCTGAAGTCGTTAAGATAACTGAAGAGGAAAGTTAATACAAACCCCAGCAAAATACCCATTAGCAAAAGTCCGGCAACTTTCGACTGAAATGTGGTTTGCGCCACACTTGAAATTTGCAACACTCCTTCAATCTCTTCTTTTAATCTTGTGGGATAAAACACGTTAAGCAATCCTTTGATAAAAGATGAGAAGAGAGATAATTTTGTGCTTAGCAGGAAGAGAATCCAGATAAAGAAACCGGCAATCATCCCCGACATTGCCCACTTCAGATAGTAAGGGCTTTTTTTCAAATCAAAAGGATGTTTTTTATCGAAATGAAACTGTACGCCTTCTTTGCAATTTTGGCCATACTCCACGCATTTATATCCATTGTCTTTCCAGCAGTCCCAGTGAATTTTATGAGGACATTTGGTAACAATAAGGTCTCCCACTTCCAAGGGTTCCTGGCAAAATGAGCAGGCTTCATACACCACATCGTCATCGTTGGGTTCGTAGGGTTTCACATATCTCTTCTCAAAATTTGTCCGGAGGTGAATAATGTAAGGAATTACCACCTGCATAATAAAGAAAGCGACAAACAGGATTATAACTCCCAGAATGATAGCCAGATAGGTGTCGTCGCTTGTTTTTCCGGTAATTACCACCAACTCTTTGCTTCCGATGGCGTACTGGATGGTTCCGGACGCTTGTCTATCTTCTTTGTTTACAATTACTTGCAGTGCCAGATTAGTGCCATTATAGATTTTGCCTATGTGGTTAATTAAAGTCAGTTCGTAATCGGCAGAAAGGTTATCCATAAAGCCTCTCAGCGAGTCCACGATACCTGCAATATTTCTTGCGGGGTAGAAACCGCCTCTCAGTTCGGGTTTGCGGTGTTGCTGGCAAAGGCTTATCAGCGCCTGGTCGGCGAGGGGGAAATTTCCGTATCTGAAAGCGTGAATTTGAACATTGTTAGGAATATTCTCGTCAATTTCTTCAATGAACTCGGCATATTGAAGCAACTCTCTCACATCGGAGAAAGAGTTTTCATCAATTTTTCCGTCTGTAAAAACCAACAGATATTTCACGGCATCTCTCTTTTCGGTATCGTTTACCAAAAGTTTAAAACTATGATAGATACTCTGATACAGGTTTTTAGAATCTTTCGATACTTTAAATTCATTTTCAAACTCAGAAAAATTTTCCACGGTAATTGGCTTTTTCTCTGTAGTTCTGCCATCAAAGAATGAGATATAGGCACAGCCGTCGGGCAGGTTCTCGATGGTTTTCAGGATTGCCGCTTTCATATTTTCGAGATCTTCCGGGGCAATGGTTTTACTTCTGTCCACCATAAACCAGCACACTGAGTTATGAGAAATATTGTCGGAAGTTTCTCTTTGCACTTCGGAAGTATGGGAGATTCTTTTGAGAATAATCTCCTTAATGGGTGGATTTCCGCCCTCTTCTCTCACTTCGATATTCTCTTTACCAAGTTCGGTCCAGTTTACTTTTTTATTGTTTTTATCAGTAATTCTGAAACGCAGGAAGAGGGTGTCGGCTTTATCTGTCCAGGAGCGTTTTGCAAAATACATATCTATGTTATATGCAGTTGCAATTCTTGTTGGGGATAAATTTTCCTTGTTTTGTTTTTCTTTTTGGCTATCGCAGGCAAACAGCAGGAGCAGCGGCAACAGCAGGGATAAAAGTTTGAGTTTTTTCATAATGTATTGTTTTTAAATATTTTTTTACCTTACCCTCCGCGTCCATTGCTTCATCTTCATTATCGATACGGAGGTCTTGTTATCGCTTGTTATCGGCAGGTTGTTCATCTCTTCCTTAGTGAGCAGAAAGAGTTTTTCATCATCAAAACTATAAATCACAAAGAGTTCAAAAAGTGAAAACAGGGATGCGTGCTGCGCCACAGATTCTAAACTCGTTTCAACCATAAAACAGGCTACCGGTTTGCAGTCGTTGCAATCTAATTTGCTGAGATTGAGTTCATCAAATTCGTCGGATGACTCAACAAAGTAATTCAGTATCATTTCATTATCCTGTTTTTCGCCGCAGTAATAGCCTCTCAATCCTTTTTTATCGGGCATAATGGCCATATCGGTATCAATAATGGCAGAGCCGTGAAGCAGTACTTTGGTAATATTTTCTGCGTTGGGCTGCATCACTATCTCGTAGTAGTTCTGTTTGTCAATAGGTTGCCTTTCTGCTTTCGGCTTTTCAACTTGTTGTGTTTCGGGTTTGGGGGGCACAACTTTTACCGGAGATTTCGCCCATTGATACATATCCTCAAACGAAAATTTCCTCTTCAGGTCGTTGTCATTATTCATTGTACCATCTTTTTTGGGAGAGAAGAAAGCCATTCTAAAATCCGGCGAATTGCTGTCCAACACCAACGCCAACATTCTTCCCTTGTACTGACTGTGTGCCAACTGCGACTGTACGTTCAAATCCTGACTGGACAAAAAGAGACCCAATCCGGGGTGCGAGTGCATCCACGCCGTATGTACATATTCTTTACCCGATTTTTCACACAAATTATCAATCATATAGTTCAAAGTTATCCCTATCTTGGCACCAAAATTCAATGCGTACTCACCATAAACCGCATCATCCCCGGGTTCAACAACTGCCTCAATACTAATATCGTACAGTTTTTGATAGGGGCTTCCGGCAAAATCCCAGCGTCCTACCAAAAAACATCCGGTTTCGTTGGTTTTGTCGTTGTATTTCAAAAAATCAGAGAAAAATTTGTAGATATCAAAAATTGCCTTTCTGCTGAAGAAAACACTCTGGATAGTAGTGTCTTCAAAAATTTCCTGCATTTTCACTTCAAAATAGTCGATGCCGGCTTTCTCTTTAATATCAGATATGTTTACTATGTAGGAAATTACTTCCATCACATCATCCTCTTCAATGAGGATGGTTTTGTTCGTAACTTTCATTTCCTGCTCGCGAATCTCAATTTTCCGGTTTCTGATAATCGTAATGACGTAAAAAATGATTCCGATTAACAGGAGCAGCAAAATAAAACCGGTAAGAGACAATATCAGGTAGGGAATTTTAATACGGGCGAGGCTATCTTTATAAAAGACAATATCTTTGTAGATATCCGGTATTTCATTTACCAAATTATCAATTACCGCTTTATCATTATCATCGTCATAATCTTTTTTCTTTTGGGTAATAAATTTTTCGCTTTCTGTCAACATTTTATTATAATTCCTTTCAACCTCAGTTAGTTGGGCTCTAATTTCCTTCACTTTCAACCATCCCAACAGCGATTGCCGGCTTCGCAGTTCAATCTCTTCGTTAATTTGTAATAACAACAGACTATCCTTTCGTACAAAAGGTTCTAAAATCTCTTTTCTATACTCTTTTTTCCAGCTTGCCACCACATTATCGCTTACTTTTTTCAGTGAATTTAGTATCCTGCTTGATACTTTATCAAGATTAGTACACAAATCGTTAGAAGATTTAATTAAAATATCACACTCTTCGCATTTAGTTTTGGTATCATTTTTCTTTTCCCACAAAGATTCAAGATACTTTTCAATCTCTGCTTTAAGGTTTGTTACTTCCAATTTAAGATTTTTTGCCCTTGCACGCTCATCGTTCGATAATTCTTTACTCTGAAGAATTGCATTGCTTTTTTCAACCAAGCTATTCACAATGTCTGTGTAAGGATTAACCACAAAAATTACTTTATCTTTTTTGGGTTCAACTTTTTTTGGAGTTTCTTTGGGGGGTGCAGGTTTTTCTGCGGGTTTGGTTTCCGTATTTTCAACGAGTTGTTCCTTAGCGAATGGTGGTTCATAGATTGAGGTTATGGGTGCAGATTCTTCTTTTGCTTGATTCGAACCGTTAACAGATTCGGGTTCCACTTTTAAAGGAGCGGGCTTCTGTTTCATACTTACTGCTACTTCTCTTCGGTCGCTTGAGTTTATTTTCATAGGGCTGTCGCCTTCAAAAAAATAGTAAACAAGTTTTTTAGGGCTCTCTTTTATACCCCGGAAGGTCTTTTTTCCTCTCAAAACCTCAAAACTACTTAAAAGATTTATTCCGCAAGGTTCAAGATATAAATCCTTGGGAGTGAACACAAAACTGTTTGTCTTCACTAATTCATCTTTTGTTACATTGTTTTTAAAGATTACAATGGGTCTGGCATTGAAATTTTCAATAACAAGATCTTCGTCTTCATAAGAAACCACCACCTGTGCAGTTGCGTTAAGTGAAGTTATACCCATCACAACGATTGAAACAACTGCTAAACACAAGTGTTTCAGTGGGGTTAAATATCTATTTTTTGTTCGAGACAGTGTATTCATATTTCTATTCTTTAATTATTATCATTTCATTTTCGTTGGCCAACAATTTTTGTTTTTCAAGGTCGGCTTGTTGTTTTTTCATTAGTCTTTCCTGTTCTTTTTTTAGTTTTTTAGTAGTAATACCCGCTTTTATCTGCATAAAAATGGGTAGTAGCACCATAAGGCTCATAAAAGCAACTCCTAATGGAATCAATTTTTTCAAAGGGTCTGGCTTTGTTTTTTCTTCCATATCTTCAAGTTTAGCAGAAGCGGTTCTGTAGTTTTTGAAAAAGAGTCCATTTTTTTCTACCAATTCTTCATTTTCTTTCCAAAAAACATCTTTGTTGTTATCTAAGTAATTGGTAACATCCTCTTTGATGTCATCAATAGTTCTGCGGAATTTTTTCAGTTCATCTTTTTTCACTTTTTGGGGGTCTAACTGCTCAATAAGTTCCAATTGCAGTTGAATCTCTGCATTAATCCCCGAAAAATATTTACTCCACTTTAGATACAGTTGATTAATAGAATCCTGCTTTGCATTAACCTCCTCTGTTGTTTTTCCTTTCGCCACATTTTGGTCAACCGAAAGGGTAACTTCGCCTTTATTATTACTGTTGTTGTTTCCCATATCGAAAATATCTTCCAGATTTTGTCCCCAACAGAGAGTACTTAAAGCGAAAAACAGAGATACAAGAAGAAACAATTTACTTTTCATAGTTTTACTTTTTTAGAAGTTTTTCAATTCCTTTGCACCATTCTTTATAGGCTGCAAATTCTTTACATTTCTCATTTACCTCTATCTGCTCCTTAATTTTATTGTACTCGGCTTGCAGCGCGGGGTAGTTTACCTTATTGCTCTGTTCTATCCGGTAGTAGAGGTTCATCAGTTTTTCGTTGGCGGATTTAAGAATTGAGCACGGTGCTCCTCCGGCAGGGGCAGGCGTTTTTTTTCTTTCATCAAGAATATTATTGTAAAAATTGGTTGCTTTTTCGTGCGCATCAAGTGCCGCGTTGTATTTTTCAATGGTAGCAATAAGATTTTGACACTCTTTATACTTATTGAACTGCGGGTCGGCGATGTTGTTAATTCTCTTATCTTTAGCAGCGGGTTTCGTTTTATAGGTTTTCACTGTTTTTTCCGGTATTCCCGGCAATTCGGCTGTTTCAGAGTTAATCTGAAACGTTTCATCCGCAAGGATAAATGTCTTTTTATCAAGTAGTTCAATAATTTTTAGTAAATCTTCATTCTTACAGGGGTCGGTAAGGTTAATATTCAGATTTACTTCCGCAGTAGCATCAACAATGGTTTTACTTTTTGCTTTTTTTCCTTTTTCAATGGTGGCAATGTAGAGCAACAGTTTCATGGAGCAACTACCTAACTCCTGGTTTTTAATTTTAAATTTAAAAACTGCCCCCGGAGGTTCGCAAAGATTGTACATTTTTGCCTTTCCCTTTCCCTTTCCGGTTTCAACACCCTCTATCTGAAGGTTATCAAGCCAGTCGTTGCCCATACTTTTTACTGTTTTTTTCGGCTTTGCATTCTTCACAATATCTTTGGAAAAGTACAAATCCTTCTTGATTTTTGAAACATCTTTAATAAACATCATACCGGAAAAAAGATAGATGGGTCTTTCAAATCTAATGTTTTTAATTTCAAGTTGAAGCATAGATTCCTCTTTATCCCAATTCAACACGGCGGGCAGGGTTAATCCGGTAGGTTTGCCTTCTTTTCCAAGCAACTTGAGGGTAACATCAATATCAGCGTTTGGAACTACTTCAACGGGGGTCTCCTGCGAGAATCCTTTTGTAACGAAAGTGCACAGGAAAATTAATAATAAGAATTTCAATTTCATAATTTCTGAATTTTATTTAGTATTTAGTTCAATTTCAATAAGTTTACATTTTGAAAACAAGACAAAAGGGAATTTTTTGTCGGGTTTTGCCACATAAAATTGCAAATAAAAAGTGAGCGGTTGGTTGCCGGCTTGTATTTCAAAAAAAACCGGCTTGGCATTCTTTTTAACGGTTTCATACCCGTCATCAAACATTCGGTATAATGATATTTTTCTGTTTGCCAATAATATGGCATTCAATTCGGGGTTCTTCTTCTTAAATATTTTGGAAGCACTCACATTGTTGTTCACTTTCATTAACTCCTCCAAAGAAAAAGTGTCCGAAAAAAACCAAACCGATTGATCCTTACCAAGTTCCATATCATCTCCCACCATCATCGACAGGATAGTTTTATTCGACAGGCTAAAGGTAAGTGGCAGGGTTAGCAAGAACTGCCCGTCCTCGTCATACAAATGGGTTTCAATATGTTGCATTTTGGGCGAGTTCAGCACAATTTTCTTTTGTGCCGACAAATGCCCAACAAACAACAGCAGTATTCCCACAAGTATGCTCAGTTTTTTCATACGGCTAATTTTGGTCAAATGATACCCATCCTTTAGGTTCGCCCTGTTTCAGCACCCATTCTGCCACATCTAAATCTTCGGGGTATGGGTACTCGTTTCGGGCGTGGTAATCTTCATATTTCAGGTAGTCGATTACCCTGTCGATGTAGTCCACCAAGTGCGTATGCACGCCGCTGTCTCCGGTATTTAGGCAAACGCGCCCTTTAAAATCGCCGAAGAAGCGCACATTGGGGTGCCACACATCTGTAGTGAATTTAAATTCGGGTTGACCGTCTGCGCTGGGGTAATTGTTGGGCAGCGTAATACGCATGATGTGGGTATTGCCGAAAACAGGTTCCTGAAAACCCTCTTCGTCCGGGGTCGCGACCCCTACAATGCTTTTTAAATTAAAGATAATGTCGAAAACGATCGGCAGTCCGAGCCCATTTCTTTTACGAATAATGTAAGAGCCTGTCGGGTCGTTTTCAAACCGCTTGTCTATTTTCTCCCACTCTCTAAATAATCGGGCATCTTTGCCAACATATTGCCTTCCTTTATAGTTTTCAATCTCTCGTTCCATTTTTTTTGAATTGTTAATTATTAATTGTTAATTATTAATTGTTAATTGTTAATTGTCAATTATCAATTGTCAATTATTACCCCGCTATCGTTTTCTTAATGATAATAAGTTTGTCTCCTTCTTTTACCTGATAGTCGAAGAGGCTTTGCTCTTCACCTTTGTTGTTTTTTTCTTTCAGGATTTCACTTCTGCCGTCTTCGGTCATTCTGCCGAGGTAATACTTGATTCTGTTTCCGCCGTTGTCCATTTCGGGCAGTGCCCATAGTTTGTCCGGCACATTTCTTGCCTCTTCTTTCACTTTTTCCAAAGTAAATTTAATACTTTCCAGTGGGTTAAGTACGCGGATGGCGCAACTTTTGTTTTCGTAAGAGAAAATAAGTTTTATCCCTTGCTTTTCTTGATTTTCCATATCTGTAAATTTTTATTAATGATTATTATTTTTGAACGATAAATTTTTCGGTATATTTTTGATTGTTGATGGTTAATGTGATGAAATAGAGCCCGGGTTGCAGGGAGGAGATGTTTATTACATTAATTGACAATTGACAATTGACAATTGACAATTGTTTTTTTCCGTAGATGTCTGTTATTTCCACCTCAATATTATTGGATACATCATCCCGTAATTCGTAAATCGTAATTCGTAATTGATCTTTTGCTGGGTTTGGGGAAACGGTAAATGTTGGGTTGCAGCATATTGGAAATTCCCCGGTGGTATATTCCTTCGTAAATCTTCCGCAGTGCAAACTGTTTGATTCATAAACAAATACTCTATATGTTGAATCCTGACTTAGTGTTCTTCCGTAACGACTCGGGTAGTAAAATTGCTCGGTAGCGTTAGGCACAGGTGTATCATTTTCATACCATTGGTAACCGTAATCTCCTTTCGGGTTTGGGTAGATGAGAATGTAAGGAGTTTTGTTTCTGGTTTTGGCTACAATTGTGTCCAGCGGGTCGGGGGTGTTACCGTTGAGGATATCCACAGCTAAACTGTTTAGGTAAGTGCAGCCGTTTTCTTTGTAAGTGGTAATTACTTCTATAAAACAGGTAATTGCCTCATTCACTCTGGGAAAGTTTACCACAGCAGTATTATCTTTGGGTTTTATTTCGGCGTTAATACCGGTAACACCCCATTTGTACTCACAATCTTCAAATTTTGTAACTTCGAAAGTTACATCTTTTTGGTTTCCGCAGAGGTAGTGGGGCGGGTTAATGAATGTGGTTACCGGACCTCTTTTTACTAAGATGCTGAGGGGGATGCCGGCTTCGCTTTCTCCGGCACTATTTACGGCATACACAAACAGTTTGGCATCTCCTGCAAAATCCTGGTTCCAGTTGATATATGCCGTGGTATTTTCTGCAGAAGAGATATTTCCTGCATTTTGGGGTTCTAATTCCCATTTAAAACTTTGCGCAAGGCAGTCATTGTTAGTAATAGTATAGGGGGATGCTTCGTCGCTGCTGCACACCTCTTTTTCGCCAGCCGGTTTTTCGGGTTTTTGGGGTGGTTTTGTGGCTTTAACGGTCAGCATATACTCACCTTCCGATTGCACAAACTCTTTGACGCAGGAGGCATCTTTTGCCCAGCGGGTATAGATAAAAGTACCCTCTTTGTTTGTGGGCGGGGTATATTTTTCCTCCACCGCGTCCTCAATCACAGTTTCTACTTCTTCCCCTTCTGCTTTTACTTTCCATTGATACGCATAGTTCCCGTCTCCTCCCCGTGCATCCTCCTTGCTGCTGATGGTGGGAGGCGTTTCGGCGCACAGATCAATTTCTTTGGACCCTGCTTCGATGACACCCGCAGAAAACGACTCAAACTGGGTAATACTCAGTTCCATTTCGTTGCTTTTCACCGAATTTTTGTTCATAACAGTAAGCCAGCCGGAGTATTTGTTTCCGGGCTTTAACGTATCGGGGATAGAGACGACGAGCGGTGAGGGGGGCAGGTCAATAAAATCATCCATATTCAGAAATGCTGCGTCGCTTCTGATGATATACTTCAGCGTTGCGGTATCTTCCGTAGTATATGGAAACTCAACGAACTCGGCACCTGCGCAAACCTTTGGGTCGGGGTGCGTGAGTTCAAACTTAATCTCTTGCGCCTGCACCCGAAAGGTGAGCGTGAGAGCGAAGAGGAGGGTGAAGATTTGTTTCATAATGATTAATGATTAATGGTTAATGATTAGTGATTAATGATTAGTGATTAATGATTAGTGGTTAATGAGTTGTCGATAGTTTAATTTTGTTATTTTGTTCTTCAAAAAGTTTTATTTCTGTGTTTTGTAGCATTGTGGATATTTATATGTTGTACATTAATTAGAATTTACCACCGGTTACCACTTCAAACAAGCCATAGATAGCATTGATATCCTGTCTGGAAACCGGCTTTACATAAAAAGTAAATCCTTCAACAGTACGGGTTCTCGCATACCAACTATACCAATCACCTAAACAGGTTTCAAATTGATCACAATAATTTACTTGTTCTACCAAAGTCCTAATCCAAATTTCGTATTCACTTCTTTTACCATAACTGCTTACATCATAATTTTTTAATCTTTTTTCAGCTTTATGTAACAGACCCTTAGTTTTTCCTAAATCGTGAGCATTATCAAGTTGTTCGAAACCACTCAGGAACCATTCCGAAACAGAACCTACAACAGGTGTTTCAGCCACATTTTTTCTGACATCACTAAAAGCAGATTCAATAAAACCATCACGATGAAGATTTGTAAGACCGTGGGTCTCAATTTTATCTGCATATTCGTTCATTTTATCAAACCCTCTAAAAACAACTCTTGTGGGATTTAGCCCATCTAGAAAATTTTCACTGGCTCTATCGAATGTGTTTTGAATAAAACTAGTACCGTTAAATTGACTATCAGCATAATTTGAAATTGTATTAGTTACTATAGTTGATTCAATGTCACCTACACTGTATTTACCTGCTCCAAGAGCACCAGACATCATTCCCCCCAAGGCAAGCCCTTGATTAAAATCTATCCTTTTCCTTTCCCTTGTTAGCATATTTAATCTTTCCACAAGATAAGAATATTCTCCTTGCAATTTTAAAAGATCAGGGTCTTCATTTCTTAAATTATTTTCACAATAATAATTAAATGGAACTTTCACATTTTGTAAGGCATCACAGAACAATTTGGCTATGGCTATGTCTTTCATGGGTTTGTGATAGTAGAAACCAGGCATTTTCTCTTCTTCTCTAAAATATTTGCGATTTCTTAATAAAGGTTTGCCAAATTTAATATAGCTGAATTCTTTTAAGGCTTCTTTATGAGCCTCCTCTTTACGATTTTTTTTGAAAGTTCTTATTGCCTTTTTATAATTATCTACTTCTTCGTTAAACTTTCTTATTACATCATTTACAATATCTCTAATGACTGAATTGAACTCACCTTCTGCATAATCAGGAAAGAAAGAGTATAAACCGGGAAAATATTCATCCAAACTATGGTGATGAGGTCTATGAAAAACTGTGTCATGCATATCCTCTTTTGCATCAACTTCATCAAACATAGCACCACCATACATATCCTCAATTGCATCATTATCCGTAAAATCTATTGGTTCAATTAACATATTAGTAAGATATTAAAGATTTAACATTTATTTTTTTGAGTATTATAAGTTTGTAAATTGTAGGGCATAGTGTTGTTTGTTGTTTATGTTGGTATTGCGTTTATTGTTAGAGTTGTTGTATTATTCTATTTTCATTAGAGTTTCCTTTCCGTCTGCATCAATTTTAATAACGCTTGTATTGGTTTGTATAGTGTTTGCATTTTGTGTAAAAAATTTTGTATTCACAATTAGATTTGGGTCTAAACGCCCTCCCAGACCAAAACCGGGTGCTATTTCTGTTCTACATTCAAAGTGCAGATGCTGGTCGCCGCCTTTTAATGTGCTAGCGTTTCCCGAATTTCCGGTTTCACCGAGCCAATCTCCTTTTTTTACTTTGGTGTTAAGTTTTATGTTTTCATATATTTTCAATAGATGGGCATAGAAAGCGTAATAGTTTGTATTGTCTATTTTTAACACCAATTGTATTCCATAATCTCCGTTTGCGGGGTTAACAATTTTTTTAATCACTCCATCGGCAACCGCTTTAAATTTAGTACCCGGAACGGCGTAATAATCAAACCCCTGGTGGTTTTTGGTATTATTTTCCCGCACCACGCCAAACAGATTGCTTGCTCTGTTTTTTCTAATTTTCATATTTTCCAACGGGTCGCAAAATTGGGCTACTAAGGGTGCTATGTTTATTTCAGGTTCAACCATTTTTGGATCAACAATTTCTTTGAGCTTTGCAATTTCTTCGGGATTTGCAATTATTTCAGGTTCAGTAATTTTTGCAACCGGTTGGGGTGTTTCGGCAGGTTTCTTTTCTCCTTCTTCCGCTTTAATAGTTTCTTTTGGTGGTTTAGGTTTACTAAATAATGCGGCAACCATAGATACTATAGCAGACAGAAAGTTATTAGTGGCGCTAAATACGTTTGGGGTACTCATTGGAATTTGTTGATAATATTAATATTTTAGCTTATGACCTAAATGATGGAAATAATGATACGCAATAAACATAATTATTTCCAGTGCTTTATCCTGATCCAAATCATCATTTATTACATCGTTCAATGCTTTGTGAGCATATTTTACCCAGCCCAATCTTTCCTGACATCCATAGGTTTGCAGTGCATAATCATCTTGTTCAAAAAATCTATTAGGCCAGTTAACCGCTCTCCACCAAGCATTTGCTAATGAGTAAGCAGTGAAAACAAGACCAAAAAAGGGAATGTTTGATGCCAATGCTATAGCCTTATCTTCTGCTGAAGCCTTTTTATTCATAATGATCTCTTCTCCTCTTACCGACACATAAGATACGCCTGCATTTGCTCCTGTCAACGCTCCTTTTGCTACATTACTTACCACATTCATCCCCGCAACGGTTGCGCCAAGAGACAACAATGCGCATAAAAGCTCTTTACCAAAAGCTTCAGAACTGCTATCATGTTTCCTAAATAGATCCAACCTTGCCTGAGTGGGAGGTAGATAATGCTCGGGGACAATAAGCTCAAGTATCTTACTTTTAAAAACATCAAGGAAAATATTTTTTAATATTCTTTTATGCTCTGCTCTGAATGGTTTTTCGGGTTTTAATATAAATTCTTCAACATTATATCTTGTTGGGTAATAATCCCGTGGGAGATTAGGTTGTCCATACCTTTTCATCCATACTTCGATATTTACAAAAGTATGAAAAACTATCTGTGCTAATTTTGTTTGAAGATATCTATTATCAAGCCATCTCCACTCTCTTTGCGTAGGTCCCCATCCTTTCCCTGTAGTATCTTTAATAAAAACTTGATATGTTTGGTTAAGACCCGGAAAATACTCGGTAATTTTTTTTGCCGCTACCTTATCAATAATTTCGTGAGCCATAAGTAGTTAGTTATAAATTATTATTTACTTTATTCATTAATTTCTTCTTCAACGGGTTCTAAAAATGCGCCAAATATGTAGCCTTCTATTTGGTTGAACTCTATTTTATACCAATGGTAAGTTCCTATTCCTTTTATTGTTTCTTCCTGTAATACATCAGATATTCTTACTATATTACCAATTTCCATAATTCTTATTACCTTTGACAAAACGTTTGGCTCCTTTCTCAAATTAATATTGTGGCTATTTGTAAAAGTCATTTGATTATTTGTTGGTTTAACAAACTGCACTTTTTTACAGTTTGGGGGCGGCTGCAATGTTTCAATTCTCTTATAAGATTTCAAACTATCAACGTGGAAATATTGTGATAACCACAAATCGCCAATCTTAACAGGATATTCGTCAGCATTTTTCTGTACATAAATATTTTCAATAACCATCTCCTTATTTTGTACTTTATATTTTAACACTATATTGTCGCTATATTTTCCACGATGTTTTTTATAAGCAATCCCTTGACAAGAGTACCCTTCTGGCTGAAAATCGCTGAATATGAGATACATCAATTCATTTTCATCATTATAATAGGCAATAATTACACCAATACTTTCTGGATATTCTGACCATGAAATAATTTTTCTCAAATTTCCATCACTGTCAAAATAATAACATTCCTCTCCATCCATCTGTTTTGGGTTGTTTGAAAGTAATATCATTCTCTCTTTTGTATTTTTCGACCATGCTTTGTACAAAATCATTCCATTAATAGTTTCTTTTTCAGTTAACCCGCAGTTTTGTGAAAAAACATCTGTAATATAAGAGAAAAAAACAATTAAAACAGAAAAAATCTTTATTGTGTTCATTCTTTTAGTTATTATTATTAACTTGTATTGGTGCCATTTGGTCAAGAATATGTTCATCATTTTCACTCATTTCGTAATTTGCGGGTACTGATGTTTGTCCGGGAATTGTTATTAGTAAATTATTGCCAAATTCATCCCTATAATTGGATTTGAAGTCATAAATAGCCTTTTGGGTTTGTGAATTCAAGTTACCGTGAATACGTCCATTATAATATCCTAAAACTCTCAATTGCAATTGAATTTTCCAGTTTCTTTTATCCGCATCAAGTATATGTGGACATCTTAATTCTGCGGCTGCCCAACAGGGTGTTGCAAAATCAGCATTATTAAAATTGCAATTTGCAGGATTATCCGTACTCGTAACAGCACAAGCACAAGGTAATAACAAGGGGTATTCATTACATGGAATCACATTTAAATTACTTATATGTAAGTGAGATAATATAGTCCTAACTCCTAATTCGTGAATAGGCTGAGTGTTTAGATTCATGTGAACATGTCCAGGTTGATTTGATATGGGGAAAAGGTTTCCAGTTCGACCTGCATGTCCTATAATTTTTCCCGCCATTACGTAGTCGTTATTTGCATTGACAAAATCATTCAAATGCATATAACCAATTAGTGGTAAAATGATATTATTTGCTACAACTCGTAAATTTGCCGTATTTCCACTACTGGTATCTCTTGTCATCGTACCACCGTGTATAGCAAATACATTGTCACCAACCCCTGCATGTAAATCTATGCCTCTATGTGCTCTACTTCTCCATAGATATGCACTCCCATCTGTTCGAAGTTCTGCTTTTCCATATCCTTTTCCACCATACACTTCACTTCCTCCTAAATCATAATATGTAGTTACAATATGCATATTCAAATTTGAATAATTTGCATCTTGCACATAACTTCTGGTTCCATCATCTTCTATTCCATCCCACACCGGTTGACACCATTCCATAGCAATTAAAGCGAAATGAGGTTCAATAAAATCAATGGGATTATAGAGTGGAGATAGAATTTCCATGGCGAAATCATCAAACTTAGCACCACCCTTTTTTATGGTAATTATTTCTGACACCTTTAATTCACTCATCTCTTCTCCATTATGGATTTCCCAACCTAAAGCACTGCCCCACTTCAATTCGTTGTTTTCAAGTTCCTGGCTATTATTTGTTGTATTCCATTTTATATCAAATCCTGTTTCTACCCCACTATTATTTTCAGTACCCCATCTCAGAACCCGCCCTGATTTTCTTAGCACTCTTGATGAATCTCCTCCCCGCACTCTTTCCAACGCTACAGGAAAATCATAAAAGCCCACTTCTATAGAAGCCTCATTGCCATCCAATAGAGGTTTAGGAATAAATATTTTCAGCAATCCCTCTGCATCTGTGGAACTATGCCCATCATAATGGATGCACATTAATTTCATTAATGTTTTATACTGATCATTTGTTACTTCCTTTTTAACCTCCGGAACTACTACTCTATCTTTCCAGTAATTGTTATATGCGGGCACCCAATCTGGCTCTTTATAATAATTTTTTACATTTTCTCTAACTGTTGCATTTGAATATTTTAATGCTTTCAATACATGCATTGAGTTTTTGACAATCTCTTTATTATCCTTCGGCTTTAATATTTTATGAACACGGGGAAACTCTTCTATAATAACTTTTTCTCCAACTTTGATTATTAATTTTTTTACCAAAGCATTTTTTATAGGCTTACCAGAACGACAATCAATAACCACAATTCGTAATTCAGCATAATCTATTCTTACTTCTAAAGCTGCTCCATGGTAAAGTTTCTTGTCAATATCTTCGTTACCGGTGTCATAACCATCCACAACAATTCTTACCGTTCTTGCATTCCAACTTTCAGGAATGGTGTAAGTCTCACTTTCTACAAAGTATCCATAATCATCTTTTATAATTTCTATGCTTATGGGTTCCTTCTTATTCTCATCAAAAAAGAGTTCTTTGTTCTCTTCATATTCATCAAAAAACCTGACTTTTATTTTTTTGCCATCCCAATGGTTTTCCTCATCGTTGTCGGTTCCACCCAAAGTTAATGATATTATCACACTATCTCCGAAAAAAGCTGTTGAAGTTTTTTCATACTCATCACTATCCGGCTCTTTTTGTTTCAACCATGCTGATGATTGAACGGTAAGAAATAAATCTTTTTCCTCTTCTTGACAGGTTTGCTTCGAACAACTACCTTCACACATATATAGCTCCTTTCTTATCTAATATCATTTTCAATTCTACGTATCAAAATATCTATCGTGAAACGTTCCAATATTTTGGGTTCACGAATAGATTGTCTTATAAATTCCAACAAAACTTCTTCATTAACCTTCCTGTTGGATACTTTGTTTGCGTAAGCAGTAATTTTCTCTTTCAGTTCCTCTTCTTCTATCTTCGCAAACTCCTCCTCTTTTCTCAATATCCGAAACGCTCTGTGTTCACGTTGTTGCAGAATAGAACCCTCAATTTTGTCAAACTGCTCTTTGCTTATTACCCACATATCTCCTCCTTTTCTGTCACAAGTTCGTATTCTTCAGTTAAATAATATCTCACTCGTTCATCAATTTTTTTATCTTCTATTTCTATGTAGTTTATTTTGTTAAAAAACTCTATTCTTTGCGATTCTGTGAGGTGGGGTAATACTACATTTAGCACAAGGGG
>Ga0209628_10000821_pt1 | contig 19442 bp, 12 predicted proteins | sample TergutCu122P4_FD_187285 | JGI IMG/M metagenome (GOLD analysis project Ga0209628, IMG submission 187285) | Cubitermes ugandensis P4 segment gut microbial communities from Kakamega Forest, Kenya - Cu122 P4 (SPAdes) (version 2) | ecosystem: Host-associated > Arthropoda: Insects > Digestive system...
TATTTCGATACAACGTGACTGAAATACTTTACTTTCAAGGTCCATTATCTACTTTTCTGTTCCACATACCTCAAAAAACCTATTTTTTTACCCACAGATTCTGGTGGGGAACCAAAAAATGAAACCCTGTAGTCGGCTGCCTGCCAACCTAATCCTATCCCCTATCTCCTATCCTCTATCCTCTATCCTCTACTTGCCTGATCTTACAACGGTTTGCCGTTAAAAAATCGGCAAGTTCACTCCTGGTGAAAACGGAGCCGGTCGTACTTACCCCGCGAACGCAACTCGCACCGAGAGCACTTCCGTAAACGACACATTCTTCGGGAGAGCGATTTTCGAGCATGGCCGTAATAAATCCTGCGGCAAACGCATCGCCGGAACCCGCTCCACCGACAAAATCGACGGGAAAAATTTCTGCGTGAAATCTCTCTTTTTCCCCGTAATACAACGTTCCAAGTTCCCCTTGCGTGATCACCGACGTTTTGACGCCATGATCCGCAAAAAATTTGGCCTGCTCCAGAGAATCGGACAGACCGGATATTTTTTCTCCCTCATGGTTGTTAGGCATGAACACGTCGACAAAGGGGAGCAATGGAATCACGGCGTCTTTATAACTTCGTTTCCCGTAAAGTACAACGTCCAGAATCGTTTTCCAACCGTGTTCCCGTGCTCTTTTCAGCAATTGGGGCGTCTGCTCATTTTCAAGGCTTTTGAGCATCAGGAATCCGCCGAGATAGAATACCTTCGGCTCTCCTTTCGGGAAATCGGACGAGGTAATCAAGTTTTCCAACTGTTTGTCGAACGTGTAAAGATCATTGGCACCCGTTGCGCAAATGAAACGTCGATCCTGTCCCTGAACGTTGACGTGCATTACCGTACTGGAGCAATTGTTTGCAGCCCGTTGCAAAAACGAGCAATCGACTCCGGGAGCGGAAACCGCTTTGACAATAAAGTCGCCGAACACATCGTCGCCGACGCAACCGGACAGATAGACCGGTACTTCCAAACGGGAAAGGTCCAAGGCGACATTTGCGGCACAACCTCCCAGGCATAATTCGATTTTTTCCGTTTCAATAAGTTCACCTTCGACCGGAAGGTGTGAAATCGGCCAGCAGGGAATGTCCGCGCACAAAATCCCTGCGCAAATACAACGAGGTTTCATGGGAATCAATTGTCAGGTGTTTTGGAAATTGGTAACGAACCCGGAACCCGCCACCGTCCACGGCATTTTACAAGAGTGTAGCAGTAAAAAATAGAAGGTGCAAAAAAAAATGTAAAATTACTCAAACTGTAAACGACTGAAACTCATTCGCCACGGAATACACGGAAAAACACGGAATTCGAGTAAAACAATGAAAAAACACCTTCAAAAATATTTTTTTGTTCCTTTTTTAATTTTTTTCCGTGAAATTCCGTGTTTTCCGTGGCTGCAATCATCGGTTGTTTACAGTTTGAGTAAAATTATTTTTTTCGGGTGTAGCCGTGATTTTAGGTAACATCCGACTTGTTTTTTAGGGTTGACCACGGGAAACAAAACCTTAGTAACCCAAAAACGGCCCAAAAATCAAACTTATTTCCCTTATTTTACCCAAGTGAGAATAAGGGAACAAGGGAGTGGATGGGGGGTGTTTCACGTTACTAAGGGAATAAGGGAACAATAAGATAAATCAAATCAACTTTCTGGTTTGAGTGTTGAGACAAAACGACCTAATTTCGCGGCTACACCCTGTTTTTTTCAAATGAGGAACGCTTCTATTTCCGGACTCTTGATGTATTTCGTTTTCCGGCCCGTCTCGTCGGTTCAGGAATGAGCGGTGTCGTCAATTTTTGATACCGCTCCATCAACTTTGCGACAATGGCATGTTCGGACAGGTCTTTGCCAAAACCGTACAGTTTCATCACCGCCCGGTCGAGCGTTTGATGAGCTTTAAGCAACTCCGGCGGCATGGTCAGCGGATCATAAAGATCGGCAAGCGAACTGTCGAGAAATTTTGCCCTGGCGTCCAATACGGCCTGGGCCAACATTTCAATCGTCCCTTTTTGCTCCTCAGTTGCCGTTGGCCAGGGGAAATTGTTGTACACAATGTCTTTGGAATAGCGGTAATCACTTTTCAATCGTCCGCAAACGGCCCGGGTCCATGCCATGTGAACGCTGGAAGTTAATATGCCGAAATGGTACAGCGTGGCATCAGGGATGATCTGAACAGAGTCATTGACGATGATATCTGGCGGAAGAAACCCAATAGGTATAACATTTCGTCGCTCGGATGAAACGCGAGGGATAATGATATAGTTGCTCGTTGGTTGTCTTACTTCTTGAAACAATGTTGGTGTAGCCGCACTGTCTCGTGTTGCTCCTTTCTTGCTCGCAAGCCGGAACTTCCGCACATTATCAATCCGCTCCATAACAAGCGGCATTTTCTTTAACTCGGATGGTTCTGCGCCAACAAGCCACAAACAATAACGGTCAAGATTGTTGATGTATTCTTCTGAACCATAAACCTTTTTTATGTATTTTTCTGATTTCGGTTCTTTAATGAGAAAACCCTCAATTTCTTCTGCTTTTATGAATAAATGTCCGCCATCGGTTGGTTTATTACCATAAACCATTGCGGGAACATCGCCTAAAGCGTTATTCCTGCCTTCTACTAAAATGTCCGGTGCATCCACCAGGTAGGGGTTGATATTATTCACTGCAATTTTTTCTTTGCCGTCATAAATCACCTTTTTTCTGCCTTGACTCGCACTGAACCCAATAATGACACAATGCACCGCCGCCTTACCTTTGGCTTCATTCGTCCATTTAAACGTGCGATAAGCAAAATCAATATGAACACCGAACATTTCAAAAAGTGGTTTCCAAATGGCCGCAACCTGTTCTCCTTGCGTAATGGAATTCGTCGACACAAAGGCCGTGTGGATTCGTGTTCCCGCCATCATCTTTGCGGCTTTGTAGTACCAAGCTGCAACATAGTCGATCTTGCCGGCAGTTTTCAATGGATTGCCTCTTGCATCGAGGTAAATTGACAGGACATCCTCTTTCTGTGACTTGGTTTGAAAGGAATAGCCTACGTACGGTGGATTGCTGATAATGTACGACAATTCATTTTTCGGAACGACGCTTTCCCAGTCGATCCGCAGGGCGTTGCCGTGAATGATCGTTGCGCTTTGCGTAAGCGGCAAACGAACGTAGTACGCGCCGAGCTCTTTCGTCGCCTCGCGGTTCATCAGGTGGTCCATCAACCATAGACCCGTTCCGGCAATTTCACAGGGGAAATCCTCGATTTCAATACCGTAAAATTGTTCCACGTTGACCCGCAAGAATTGGGAAACGTCAAGAACTTTTTGAGCTGTTTTTTTGATTCTTAAAATCTCAATCTCCAATTTTCGCAATTCCCGGTACGCGATCATTAAAAAGTTGCCGCAACCGCAAGCCGGGTCAAGAAATTTCAATCCCGCAATTTCGTCATGAAAATCATCAAGCCGCCTCTTGTCCGATTTGACACGCTCTAATTTTGCCCGCAGATCGTCCATAAATAACGTGTCAATGACCCGCATGATATTTTCTTCGCTCGTATAGTGGACACCCAATTCACGGCGTTTGCCTTTGTTTGTGACCCCTTGAAACATGGCCCCGAAAATCGCGGGAGAGATTTTGCTCCAGTCGAATCTGCAACAATCGATCAGCGTCAGACGCATTTTCGCATCGAAATCGGCGGGCGGGAGCGGGTGTCCGAACAAGCGGCCGTTGATGTAACGAAATTCCCGCAAGTCCGGCGGAAGCTGGGTGCGTTTGGCCCGGATTTCATCCGGCATGTTCAAAATGTCGAATAATCGTACAATTCGACCGGACAAATCGCTTCCATCTTCCCTGGAATTTTGAACGTAACTCAGGAAACTGTCTTGTGGAAAAATGCCGGTATCTTCGGCAAACAGGCAAAACAATAAACGGACAAGATAGACTTCCAAAACGTGCCCCTCATAACCGAAGCGTTCCAGATTGTCGTGAAGATTGGCCATTTTTTCGGCGGCGCGAAGATTGACTTCGAATTGCTCATCGAGTTCGTAACGCTTTTCAAATCCGGCAACATCGTGAAAAAGATCAATGCGTTCACACAAATTCTCCGTCTTGAATTCCCATTTTTGGTTTGTGGTGCGGCGATAGAGTACGATATTTTCAAAGTCGCTTACCATCATCAAATCCGGAATCACTTCGGTGCTCAGGTGCAAAACGTAATCCTTGAGTTGCTTGTAAGCGTCTTCCAGGTCTTTGCCTTTCGATTTCATCTCGACGGCAATCATTTTCGGCCAAAGATAGTCCATGAATCCGCGACCGCTGTCCCGCAAGGCACGTTCCTCGAACCGTCCGACGGTCGCGGCGTCACTCACACCGAAAACGGCAAGAAAATCCCGCACGAAATTCTGACCGTCCGATTTTTCATCGCTTGCGTCCTTCCAGCGTTCGGAAAACGCGACGGCATTTTGTTTGATCTGCTCTCGTGAGAGTTGCATGGTCATATCACTCTTTTTCCCCTTTCCTGCGTTTACGAGAACCTGGTTTTTTCTCCGGTTCTGGAATGAGCGTTGGCGGCATTGTCAATTTTTGATACATTTCCATCAACTTCGCCACAATGGCATGTTCGGACAAGTCTTTGCCAAAACCGTATAGTTTCATCACCGCCCGGTCGAGCGTTTGATGAGCTTTTTGCAAACCGGTTGTTGTTATTAACACGGGATCGTACAAATCTGCAAGACATGTGTTCGAATGCCTGGCTCGTTCCGCTAAAATCGCCTTCGCCGCCGTTTCAACGTCGTTTTTCTGTTTTTCATTGACTTCCGGCCATGGAAATGTGTTGTAAACGAGTTCCTTTGAGTAACGGTAACGCATTTCCAATCGTCCACAAACGGCACGCATCCAGGCGTTATGAACACTCGACGTTAAAATGCCAAAATGGTAAAGCGTCGCATAAGGAATAATAAGTGCAGCGTTGGAAGCGATGGTGTTTTTGTGGAGAAAACCGACGGGAATGTATCGGCGATTTTCCGAGGAAACCCCCGGCACAAGTAAATAATTTCCATTCGGTTGCGCAATTTGGGCAAATATGGCCGGGACTTTCGCATATTGATTGGTCGTTTTGGCACGACTCGACAGCCTGAATTCCCGTACCGCTGCGATTCGTTCACGAAGTATCCTGCTGTTTTTGATCACCCCCAACGGAGCATCCAAGAGCCAAATACAGTAACGTTTTTGATTGTGAAGAAATTCCTCCGCCCCAATATAGGGTTTGATCACTGTACCAAGTGCGGGTTCCTGTCTCAAAATTTCCTTGCGTTCCTTTGGCGTCAGTACAAAAAAGCCGCCGTCGCGGGGTTGACTGCCAAATTTCATTTCAGGTACGTTGCACAGTGGTTTTTTCTGCGGCTTAATGATAATGTTCGGAGCATCGACAAGGTACGGGGAAATGTTGGGAACCTCCGTAAAACCATCGCCTTCAAAGATTATTTTCCTGCCACCGCACGCACCAGAATCGCCAAAACCGATAATGATACAATGGACAGCGGCTTTACCTTTTGCCGCATTGGTCCACTTGAATGTTCGATAAGCAAAATGAATCTCCATGCCATAATCATTCAGTAATGTGTCCCAAAGCGGAGCAACTTGTTCTCCCTGGCAAATGCTATTGGTGGACACAAACGCAACGGGAATCCTTAATCCCTGGATATATCGGGCTACCTTGAAGTACCATGCGGCTACATAGTCCAGGTTATCCGCCAGATTTTTATATCGCAAGGGACGTGGTGATTTCTTTTCAACGACTTCAGTAATGTCCTCTTTTTGAGCGGTACTCATCGTCCTCGCACCGTTGTACGGCGGGTTCCCCAAAATGTAGGACAATTCTTTTTTTGGTACGACATTCTCCCAATCGATTCGCAGAGCGTTGCCACGTACAATGGTTGCCCCCTGCGTCAGTGGCAGGCGGACATAATGCTTGCCGAAATGCTCGGAAACCCGTTGATTCATCTGGTGGTCCACCAGCCACAGCCCTGCTTTGGCAATTTCGCACGGAAAATCTTCAATCTCAATCCCGTAAAACTGTTCCACGTTCACTTTCAGCAACGTGGAAATGTCAAGCGTCTTTTGGCTTCGACCACTGTAACGCATTTTCAGAATCTCAAGTTCCAAAAGTCGCAGTTCCCGATAGGCGATTATCAAAAAATTGCCACACCCACAGGCCGGGTCAAGGAATTTCAGTTGCGAGATTTTTTCATGAAACAGGTCCAACCGTTTTTTGTCCGTCTTGGCCAATTCCAGTTCCTCCCACAACTTGTCCATGAATAGTGGGTTAATCACCCTCAGAATGTTTTCTTCACTGGTGTAATGTGCCCCGATTTCCCGGCGTTTGTCTTTGTCCATGACACCTTGAAACATGGCACCAAAAATGGCGGGCGAGATTTTGCTCCAGTCGAAACGGCAACAATCGAGAAGCACTTGCCGCATTTTTGTATCAAATTCGGCGGAGGGGAGCAAGTCCTGGAACAGGCCGCCATCGATGTAACGAAATTGTGTGACGACCGGCGACAGCAAGGTGCGTTTGGAGCGGGTCTCCTCCGACATGTTGAGGACTTTGAACAGTTCCGCCAGCCGGGCGGACAGGTCGCTCCCGTCTTCTTTGGAGTTTTCCACATAATACAGGAATTCTTGCTGCGGAAAAATTTCCGTGTTGTCGGCAAACAGACAAAACAATAACCGTACAAGATAAACTTCAAGGTCATGTCCATCGAAACCGTGACTTTTTAAGGCGTCATGAAGTCGGGCCATTTTTTCGGCGGCCTGAACATTGACTTCAAACTGGTATTCAATTTCCCGTGTCGTTTCGTAGCCGGCGATTTCGTAGAAGTGCCGGACATGTTTTCGCAACTCTTTCGTTTTGAACTGTTTTTTCCTTCCGGTGGTGCGGCGATAAAGTACGATATTCTCAAAGTCGCTCACCATCATCAAATCCGGCATCACTTCGGTGCTCAGGTGCAAAACGTAATCCTTGAGTTGCCTGTAAGCGTCTTTCAGGTCTTTGCCTTTCGATTTCATTTCGACGGCAATCTTTTTCGGCCAGAGAAAATCCATGAATCCGCGACCGCTTTCCCGCAAGGCACGTTCCTCGAACCGTCCAACGGCAGCGGCGTCCTCCACGCCGAAAACGGCAAGAAAATCCCGCACGAAATTCTGACCGTCCGATTTTTCATCGCTTGCGTCTTTCCACCGTTTGGAAAACGCGATGGCGTTCGATTGAATGGTGTCCCAGGAGAGCTGCATGGAGATTTTCTGTTTTTTTGTGCGTTTAGCGTTTTAACAATGATCCCAGCAACCAAACGAGCAGACCCTTTTGGGCGTGCATCCGGTTTTCGGCTTGAGCGACGATACGGCTTTGCGCTAATGGGGGTGCAGTCATAATTGCGAATCCTTGCAAATGACGAAATTGTGATCACTCTTTTTCAGTATCATTTTTGTCAGGCATAGGTTAATTCTCGAAACGTCCTGAAAAAGGGCTTGTCATATTTCAATCGCTTTTTGGCCACTTCGATTGCTTGAGGAGACTGGTCAATTCCAATCCAACGGCGTCCAAGTGCTTCCGCCGCGACTAGAGTTGTAGCAGAACCACAAAAACAGTCGAGTACAGTAGAGCTCATATTGGACGACGTACGAATAATCAGTTCGAGCATCTCCAAATTTTTCTGTGTTGGATAAAGGGGATGTTGCGGGTCTTTAAACTCCCAAATATCTTGAATCCGTTTTGATTCACAGTCGTCGGCATAAATAATTTTTCGGGGAACACTGTTTTTCGACCACTCAATTAATCCCTTTTGATCCAAATCATCAAGAACTGCAGGATCGTAACGCCAATGCCGACCCGCCGGTGGCAACATGCCTTTCCATTTTTGTCCCGTCGGACCATTTCGAGTTTCACCGGGTGCATGGAGTGGATTTGTTGTGTATCGCCTTCCTTGTGAGTCAACTTTCTTAAATAATCGAGCGATTTCTTCGTCGCTTCGCTCCACCAAGGGTTCATTCCATAGGAAATTATCGGACTTCGTATAGAACAAAATCATATCTTTATAATTTCCGTAGCCACTACGCTGAAAGTTTTTGGGATTGCATTTGATTCTGGTAATATCATTCCGAAAATTTTTAATACCAAACACTTCGTCCATCATAACTTTGACATAATGCCCGATTTTGTAATCTATGTGCAGGTAAATAGAACCGTTGTTACTCATTAACTCTCGCAACAATACTAATCGTTTGCGGAGAAATTCGATAAACTCACTTCCCACCTTTTCGTCAACGTAGGCAATTTCGTCATCCTGTGAACTGCTGATAGTTGCCGAACGTTTCCCTTTGCGAAAAGTGTTACCGGTCGCAAAAGGCGGATCAATATAAACCAAGTCAATTTTTCCGGCAAAGCCGACTTCACAAAGCATTTCCATGACACTCAAGTTTTCCCCTTTAATCAAAAGGCTGTCCTCGAATGGCACTTTTTTAGGCAAAATTATCTTTGATTTTGCTGTTTCAGTAGGTCGTTGTTCTGTTTTTTTTTCAGTATGGGTAGGAAGCATGGTAAAAATCTTAGTTAAAATTGAAATAAAAATTCGCGTAACAGTAGACTGCTCATAATGTTATACTCTTCCTTGTGAGTATTCAAATAATCGTACATTTTATTTTTCCCGGGAATATACAGAACGCCATCCAGTATTGCAATTTTGGTTGCTTGCGCGAATGTATCTCTCAAAAGAGTTTTTGCGTCTTCAAATTGCGCGTTTTGGTGACCACCAAAATCCGTTAAAAATTTTGCTTCTCCAATGATATACCGACGTCTCACTCTTGCGATTAAATCCGGTCTTTTGTCACCTGAATATCCCAATTTCTTTTCCGCAAAATCCTTGAGAACTGTATCTGCCCCCATGAGAATTGCATCTTCAGAAGACAATCCGAAACTTGTCTGGTCAAGCAGTGGTAAGCCCAGTTCTTTTTTTTTAGCCAGTTACCGAACAAAGGGCCAATTTGCCGATTGGTTTCTTTTGGCTTCGAACAATTTTCCCAAATTTTGTCCAAACCCATTTTTCGTAAATATGAGCACAGTCGCCTTACGGTTTTGGGATTCCGCAAAATGGACTTTTTATCTCTTTTCAAATAAGCGACATAAGAATCCTTGATCGGGAAAAGCTTTAATTTCAAAAGAGACCGCAACAATGCTACGTCGTCTTTTCCATTGAATGCTTCCTCGACCCTTTTCCACTTCGTTTCATCAATGATACGGAGAGTATCAGGGGTAGTGTGATATACCCGATATAATTCGTCAAGGTAATTCCGTTGATTCGCAAAATCAACGCTTAATTGTGTCCAATGATTCATGGCGTTTTTAAAAGTGTTTTCAAAATATTCACAGTGGAAAACAGGATTAATTATCCCAGCAACCAAACGAGCAGACCCTTTTGGGCGTGCATCCGGTTTTCGGCTTGAGCGACGATGCGGCTTTGCGGGGAATCCATGACGCCGTCGGTCACTTCCTGACCTCGCTTCGCCGGGAGACAGTGAAGGAAAATGCAATTCTTTCCCGCCTTTTCCATAAGCGATTCGTTCACCTGGTACGGAGCGAACACTTTTTTGCGTTCGGCTTCCTCGGCTTCCTGCCCCATGCTGACCCAAACGTCGGTGTAAACGGCGTTTGCGCCCTTCACGGCAACCACCGGATCGGTCGTCGTTTCCCAATGAAAACCGTCCGTGGGATTTGGGCCAACTAGGCGTTTGAGCGTTTCCTGATCGAAATCGTACCCTTTCGGCGACGCAATCGACATGCGAACGCCAAGTTTGGCACAAATGCGAACCAAGCTCACGGCAACGTTATTGGAATCGCCGACCCAGGCGAGTTTCAAACCTTTCCAATCGCCGAACTCCTCCTTCATCGTCATCAAATCGGCAAGTGCCTGGCAGGGATGTGCTGCGTCGGACAAAGCGTTAATGACCGGGCAAGTCGCGTATTTTGCCATTTCAACGATGCTTTCATGCTTGATGGAGCGGAACACGATTGCATCAACCATGCTGCTGAGCACGCGGGAAAAGTCAGCGGTCGATTCCCGTTTTCCGAAGCCGACGTCTGCACCGAGAAACATGCTGCTGCCGCCCAACTGTGTCATTGCGGCTTCAAAGCTGACCCGGGTACGGAGCGACTGTTTTTCGAAAATCATCGCAATCGTTTTCCCGGCCAGGAGCGGCTTGCGGATGCCGTTTTTCACGTCGGCCTTGATTTGTGCGGCAAGTTGAAAAATTTGGTGCAATTCCGCCGTCTGAACATCGTCAAGTGTAATAAAGTGTTTCATCGTTGTTAGAGTAACCGCCGTAATTTAGGCAGTTTAGTGAAATTGTTCTTGTATGATTTTGAGAAATTAGGAAATGTACCATACAACGTCAATAAATTGACATTTTGCTTGAACTCGTCAACGAACCAAACCCAATCAGAGCCGCGCACGGATCAGAGCCGCGCACGCAGTAAGCGGTTTTCACGTTACCACCGGGGGCACCGCTTACTGCGTGCGCTGTGCGCTCTGATTGAGTTTACGGTTAGCTTCAAGTCTACCAACCAATTCGAGAAAATCAATGACGCCTTTGAGTTACCGACAACAAGACAGCAAGCCCAAGCCGCCAAAATTACGGCGGCCCCTTTCGCAATTCTGAATACTAAATTGTAACGAAGATTTCAGGATTTTTCCCCAAATTTCCTCTTGAATCGTACCGGGGAAATTTCGTATACTCCCCCCGTCGCTGTATTTTCGCGGCGGGTTTTGGACGAAAACCGCAATCGACCGAAAAGGATTTTGGGTGATTTTATGCTGATTTCTGAATATCGTAAGTTTTTCGCTGTTTTGTTTGTGAGCGTCGTTCTGGGAGGAACGTGTTGGGCCGCCGATCAGGCAAGCGAAACGCTGAAAATCGCACGTTCCTACTACGACGGCAAACAGTACGACCGCGCGATCAGCGAGTACAAACGCTTCCTCACAACCTATACGAACCATGCACAAAAATCCGAAGCGAGCTATTTCCTTGCGGAATCGCTGATCCAGAAAGGACTACCCAACGAAGCGTTCATTTATCTCGACGATATTCTCGGCAAACAGCTTTCCGCAATCAAAATCGTCCCCAAAGACAGCTTTTTCGACACCAACTATTACAGAACGAGTATTCAGCCGAAAATGTCGTCCGCTCATGACGACGCTTATGGCCGGCAGGCACTTTTTCGTGCCGGAGAAATCGCCTACCGTAACAGCGATCTGGAAAACGGGCGACGTTTTCTCTATGCGTTTCTCGTGGAATTCAGCAACGATCCGTATAATGCGTGGACTCTCCCGTACCTGGGCGACATTGCCAAAGAGAATTACGAAATCGCCGTCGCCGATGGGTACAACGCCGTCGCCCGTCTTTGCGCCGAAGAAGCGGAATATTATTTCGGTACAACCATTGACGTCTATCGTGACAGCTTGCTTTACAAGAGTGCCCTTTTCGGACTGGGGTGGGCCAAAGCCCGGCTCGGAAAATACGCCGAAGCGATCCCGATTCTCAGACAGCTTGCGTACGAACCGAACAGCGAGCACGCCGAAAACGCCTACTACGAATGGGGCTTGCTGCATTTTGAGCAGGGGAATTACGACCAGGCGATTTCCACGCTGCTTAGTTTTGAACAACGGTATCCCCAAAGCGTTCTTCGTAACGATTCCATGCGTGTTCGGGCAAGAGCGCTTGCCGGGCAGGAAAAATTTTCCGACGCCCTTGTCCTCGTTAAGCAAATCACCGCTCCGAAGGTCGAGGATTACCTGCTCCAGATTCGTTGCCTTTACGGAATGAAAGAGAACGAAGAAGCGTCGAAACTCCTGGCGTCATTGGACCAAAATTCCATCAGTCAATCGGTCAAAGACGAAATCCAGCTTTTCAAAGCGGTGGACTCGATGCGGAAAAATGACCGTAACAATGCGATTTTGATTCTCGAAACGCTGCTTCGGTCCAAGTACAACACGCAAACGAAACAAATCACATTCGCCTACTACACGCCGGAAAACGGCGATACGTCGATGCGGGGCAAGCTGTCCGAGGTAAAATTTCTCCAGGCGTGTGCGATTCTTTGCGTCAATTACGCAATGGTCGGTCGGAAAGCGGAAAGCGACGCAACGATCAGCGCAATGATGCAGCTTGCGAAAATGGATGACGCCCGGCAGGCGCACATCATTGACAAAACGATAAGCTCTGTGGCCAAAGCCGCCGACACAGCGAACAACCCCAACGGCGGAGGATTAACAACCGCCGGAGAAACGATTCCGATTGATCCGAGCCGCGACGGTGGAATTGATTTCGGACCACTTCCGGTGATTAACGAAAGCGATCTCAAGCCGGTGGTCCAGTACGACCCTAATCACGGAGAGAGAGGGTATGGTTATCGCGGCAACTCAAACAGTTACCAAAGCAGTAGTTCCTTCAAGCTGCAATCTTCCGGGGACCGATACGGAAACAATATGAGTAACAATAACGGTCGCAGCGATGGTGTCCCGCAAACGACGTCGGAATTCAAACAGGAATTGAAAAACTGCCAGGACTTGATTCGCAAGAAAAATTGGCGGGAAGCGGACCGTCGATTGCTTGCTCTTTTGCAAAACAATCCGCCGGACGCTGTTGGTGCGGAAGCGGCGGCACTCCGTACCAAAGTCTGCCTGGAACTCGGCAACGAAAATGAAGCGGAAGTGATGTGCGATCTGATTTTGAACACATACCGCAACACGGTGCAATATGCCGACGCACTTTGGGTGTCAGGCGAATACTTTGAGCAGCGAGGAAAATTGGACAAAGCGTTGGAGCGATTCCAAATCCTTGCCCGTGATTATCCGAACAACGAACACGCCGCCGGAGCGTTGTTCCATTTGGCCTGGGACGATCTGGAAAATGGGTCCAAAAAAGATGCCAAGCGGAGCTTCAATAAAATCTATTCGACGTACCGGGACAGTGATTACTGGTCGCACGGGACTTGGGGCTTGGCGTATCTCGCTTTTGAAAACGGAGACTATGAAGAGTCCGGAAAATACATTCAGGAGCTTCTCAACCATCCGCCGGACCAGGCCGTTTTGGATCGTGTGCTGTTTCTCAAGGGAAAGCTGGCGGAGAAAAACGAGGATTGGGTCGTAGCGGAAACGGCGTACAGAACGTTGACGCAATACTGCAAAGACAGCCCACTGCTGAAAACCGCGAACAGCCAAGCCGCGATTGTCCGAAGCAAAGTGAATCAGAAATAAGCTACAAAACCGCTATTTCATTCGCAATTCGTAATTCGTAATTCGTAATTCGTAATTAACTAATCTTCGTCGTCGTTTTCGAGGAAAACCGTTTCGAGAGTTTTGGTGTTACGGTCGATTGCGAGAATGACCTGTTGTGTTTCGATACCATCGCTCCCTTTCGCTTCGACAGGGTAAACGTGCCGCTTTTCGGCGAGGGAATATCGAATGGAAAAGGAACCGTCATTGGCGACCCGGATCGGCTCTCCGCGGATGGAAACCTGAACGCTTGGGTCCGTTTGTCCGTAAATGACAACGTCGGCGTTGACCGTGAAATCGAAATTTCGCTTGGTCTTTTCGTAGTTGATGCTCCTGGTTCCGAATCGGGAAATGAGCGGAAGCGACATGGACCGGCGCAATTGCTCCTCGAAGACGGTTTTCAGCTCCGCCCCTCTTTTTTCCGTGCCGCCACTAAGCTTGTAAATGCGCTCGAAATCCTCCGCAACGCTCCCCCAGTGTCCGTCAAGCTGTGCCGTTCCGGCGACGACCTGGCTTTGTGGAGTTTGTACGATGTTACTCGACGCGACCGGAAAGAAATTTCCTTCCTGGGAAAGGAACCCGATTTCAACTTGAAACGTTCCAGGCGGGTCTTGAACATCGACGTACCAGTTATTGACTTCACTGTGAATACGAATATCCCGAACGAGGTCGCGTCTGGGATTGTTAAAACCGTCCGCAACGATCCGGAAAAGCCGCAAAATCGGAACTGCGGTGTGCCAGGAATGTCCCATTGCCGCTTTGGCCCGTTCGATCAATCGGGAGCAAAGTTCCCAATAAACGTGCAACCAATACGGATCGCGGACAAGCAAAACGAACCGATCCTGACTTGCACCGGTTTTATCCTCATAGATACCGCTGATTCCCCGCATTTTGTCGAGTTTTTTAGGGAGTTCGCTTTTGGTTTTCAAAGGCGGCTTTGGCAAATCGGCGGTTTTTACGGCTGTCTGTGAGGAATTTTTCGGTTTTTCGGTCTGCGGCGATTTTTTTGATTTTTTTTCCGGGGCGGGCGTTCCCTTTTTTGCGGTCGTGGATTTTGTGGATGCTCGTTTTTTCGCAAGGATGGCGTTCACCAAATCTGTTTTGCGCATCTCATGCCAACCGGCAATATTCAGCTTTCTTGCGAGAGAAGCAAGCTCTTTGACCGTGCTTTGATTTAGATTACTTGATGTTTTCACTCTGTTTTCTCCAACGACGTAGCGCGCAAGACAAGACACCTGAGAGCACATTTAAGTTTATACATTACATTGACTTAGCAAGAATGGGTACGAATGGGAAAAAAGAGTCATTTTTCGAATTTTTTAATAAAAAATCCTCTACTACCCCTACAGGCCTAAAATTACGAATATCTTCACATATGCCATACAACGTCAATAAATTGACATTTTGCTTACATCTCGACATTGTCTCCCGAATTTGTTAGAATCCCGTTTTCGCCGGTTCCCTCCATTTTCAAACCCAATGTACCTCCCATGAAACTCTCTCAACTCCTTGCCGCGTCCGTTGTTCTTCCGTTGCTCGCCGTTTCGGTCGTTTTCGCTCAAAAACAGGCCGATTCGGCCCCCATGCGGGTCGGTCCGTCCGAATTCATCATTTTCCCCTGGGGGGGAATACCCGATGGTTCGAGTAAATCATGGGGCATTTTTTGGGGCGATCTTGCCGACATGGACGCCGTGATGAAAGACCTCTACGACTGCGGATTCAATACGAGCGGGTTCATCGGCCCTCAGTCCATCAAGTACGCACGAAACAACCACTTGAAGGGAATTTTGCGGCCTCCTTTTGATGCGACCCAGGAAACCACGCAGGAAAAAGCGGACGAAGCGGTCCAAAAACTGATGGATTCCATTGCCGATCCCGAGGATCGGGAAGCCGTGTACGCGATTTATCTCCGCGACGAACCGGACGCCTCGCTGTTTCCACGATTGAATATCTGGTCCGAAGCGGTCAAAAAACAGGGCGTTTTACCGTATATCAATCTGTTTCCCGACTACGCCTCGCCGGGACAACTCGCGGCAAAGGATTATGAAGAGCACCTTGATTTCTACGTCAATCTCTGTCAGCCGCCGTACATTTCCTACGACAATTATTCGCTCTTCGAGGGGGGACAATTGGACGAGGACCGCTTTTTCGGCAACCTGGAATCGGTTCGGAACAAGTCGCTCCAAGCCGGGATTCCCTTCTGGAACGTGATTTTAGCCAACTCGCATTTTCACTATGCGGAACCTTCCGACGCCACGCTTGGCATTCAGGTCTTTTCGACGCTGGCTTACGGCGGCAGGGGAATCGGTTATTTCACCTACTACACTCCGCATATCGGCAATTACCGGCTTGCTCCGATTGACCGTTTCGGATTTCGTACGAAAACCTGGGGGATGATGCGGAACATCAACCTTCAGATTCATTCGCTCGCCCCGGTTTTCAGTACGTTAAAAAGCGTCAACGTGTTCCACACCGGAAAAATTCCCCGTAACGGTCAGGGTGTCGAATCGGCCAAACTCGTCGAATCGGTCGGCGGTGATTCATTGCTGGTCGGCGAATTCGTCGATCCTGACGGAAAACCGTACGCTTTAGTCGTCAACAAGAACATGAAATCGTCCATTGCCTTTTCGATTCAATTCAAGGAAAAGGGGCGTGTCATGTTCGTCAGTTCGTCCTATCAGGGCCGACTTCCCTTTGCCGGCGAACAGCCCTGGCTCGCCCCGGGTTGCGGTGTTTTGTTGACGGTCGAGTAGGACAGCCTTTTTTTTCGTGAAAGCCTATTGTACAGTCCGTCGACAAGTTTGTATCGAGACCGTCATTTCGCGATGCTCCATTCCGGCTTTTATTCATCTCCCCCAATAAAAGCCGGAATGAAGCGAAGCGAAATGACGGTAAAATCAGTAAAAATCGTAAACTTGTCGACGGACTGGCCTATTGTAGAATACCGCAGGGCACGTGGTTGTGCCAAACGTATTCCTACTCAAAGACCCAAAGATAAACATCCAATGAACGTCAAATACATTACCGGAATCTGTTTCGTTGCGACGATGGGAGGGCTTCTTTTCGGCTACGATTGGGTCGTCATCGGAGGAGCGAAACCGTTCTTTGAAAAATACTTCGAAATTCAATCCGAGCACGTCCGGGGATGGGTCAATAGTTGTGCGCTGCTCGGTTGCCTGCTCGGTGCGTTGGGAACCGGTCCGCTGTCGGAACGTCTGGGACGGAAAAAGATGCTTCTGCTTGCAGCAGTCCTCTTCGCCGCTTCTTCCCTCCTGACCGGCTGGGCCTGGTCGTTTAACGCTTTCGTTTTTTGGCGCATCGTCGGCGGAGTCGCCATCGGAATGGCCGCCGCTCTTTCTCCCGTCTACATCGCGGAAGTCGCTCCCGCCGAATACCGCGGACGGCTTGTTGCGCTCAACCAAATGGCCATCGTCATCGGAATCCTGATGGCGCAAATCGTGAACTGGAGAATCACCGTCGCTTTACCGCCGGGAGAGTTGATTCTCGACAGTTGGTACGTCCAATACTCCTGGCGATGGATGTTTTCCATCGTTGCGATTCCTTCCGTCGCTTTCTTCGTCGGTGCCTGCCTCATCCCGGAAAGTCCCCGTTGGTTGGTCAAGGCAGGCCGAACGGAACGTGCCAGAAAAATCTTTGCTCGAATCGGTGGGAAAGAATACGCCGATGCCGAAATCGCCAATGTGGAAATTTCGCTCCAACAAACGGACACGAAAGAATCGACTGCCAAAACCCTGTCCGGCTACGGCAAAATCCTTCAGCCGGGAATGCTGTTAATTCTCATGACCGGTTGCGTTTTGGCCGTTCTGCAACAGTGGAGCGGTATCAACGTAATCTTCAACTACGCCGAAGAGATATTTGGGGCGGCGGGGTACGACGTCAAATCGATTCTGTTCACGATTGTCTTTACCGGCACCGTCAATTTTCTTGCGACGATTGTTGCGATTCTGACCGTAGACCGGTTCGGGCGGCGAAAACTGATGCTGCTCGGTTGTGCCGGTATTGCGTTGGGACACTTCCTGACCGCTACCGCCTGTGTTTTCGGTTTCAAAGGAATGATTGTCGTTGCTCCGGTTCTTTTAGCTCTTATTTTTTACGCTCTTTCCCTTGCACCTGTAACTTGGGTGCTGATCGCGGAGATATTTCCGAACAAAATTCGAAGCGAAGCGGTGGCGATTTCGACCGCCGCTCTTTGGATCGCTTGTTTTATCCTGACATACACATTTCCTTCGCTGACGGCACTCTTGGGCATGGCGGGAACGTTTGCCCTGTACGCCGTGATATGCCTTGCCGGTTTCGTGTTCGTCGCCTATCGCGTTCCCGAAACCAAAGGAAAAACATTGGAACAAATCGAGCAGGAATTGCTGAAAGGTTAAAAGCAACGTTCCCCGCCACTCGCTTCCTTATTCAGGCAGGAGGATTGCAAAGTCCCTGGGAACGCAGGCTTCCAGCCTGCGCGAAGGTTGCGGAATGGAGTCTCCGCCTGCCTACGAACTCACTGGCAGGCTGGAAGCCTGCGTTCCCAGGAAAAAAGCGACTTTGCAATCCTCCTGTTGGCGGCGTGCGGTTCGAGGGACTTCTTGCAAAACTCTTGCAAAAAAACTATAATCCCCGAAAGGTTTTCACAATTTTTCTCCTCTTTCACTTCCGTAATCCGATGTTTTTACTTGAAAATTACACGCTTGCCGTTTTGTTTTGTTTTATCACGATGCTCTGCTGGGGGTCTTGGGGCAATACGCAGAAATTGGCAGGCAAGACCTGGCGGTTCGAACTTTTCTACTGGGATTACGTCCTCGGCGTTTTCCTGCTCTCGTTGGTCTGTGCATTGACAGCGGGCAATTCCGGTGAACTGGGACGCGGTTTCTTTGCCGACCTTTCGCAAGCGAGTGTGGAATCGCTCGGCTGGGCGTTTCTCGGCGGAGTCGTGTTTAACATTGCGAACATCCTGCTCGTCGCCGCAATCGCCATTGCCGGACTGTCGGTCGCCTTTCCCGTTGGGATCGGACTCGCTCTGGTTTTGGGTGTCATTCTCAATTACGTCGCCAAACCGGAAGGAGACGCAACGGTCATCTTTCTCGGCGTCGGACTGATTGCGGTTGCCATCGTCATCAACGCCATCGCTTACCGCAAACTGCCGGGCCAAAAATCCGCCGTTGGGACCAAAGGACTCGTGCTTTCGATCCTGTGCGGTATTTTGATGTCCACTTTTTACTACTTCGTTGCGAAATCGCTTGCCGGAGTTGAATTGGCAGCGGGCGGCGTCAACAACACCGTTACGGCGGCAACGCTCAAAGAAGGAACGCTCCAAGCCGGAAAGCTGACCGCTTACACGGCGAATTTCATCTTTGCGCTCGGTATTCTGCTGAGTAATTTCATCGTCAATACGGTGGTAATGCTCAAACCGTTTATCGGAACGCCGGTTTCCCCGTTTGCGTACTTCAAAGGAACGTCCAAAGATCACCTTTGGGGCATCATCGGCGGCGGCATTTGGGGCGTCGGTATGTCGTGCAACATTGTTGCGTCGAACGTCGCATCCCCGGCGATTGCTTACGGTCTCGGACAAGGGGCAACGCTCGTTTCCGCAATCTGGGGCGTGTTTATCTGGCGGGAATTCCGGGGTGCTCCGAAAGGGACCGAAAAGCTACTGGCCGTCATGTTTCTGCTCTTTTTCGTCGGATTGGGATTGATTATTTACGCGAAAATATAGTTTCCGATAAACGGAGCCGCAATCGTGAGATTGCGAGAAAGAGCCGCGCAAAGAGGTTTTCGCGTATTCGTTTTTTGGCGCACCCCCGTTAGCGGCGGTAGCTCTGCCCCGCGCGGGGTTGTGTGTTGAGTTTACCCTTGTGCCCTTAGTAGCAACGGGGTCGCCCTCAATTACTGCGCCCTTATTCCCTTATCGGTACAAAAATATGGGAATAAGGGCGCGTTGATTGGTGCCACCGACAGCTACTAAGGAACTGTCAAGAATTAAAATACCAGTTACAATTCGGAGGAATTTTCGAGAGGACTTGCAATAGCGCGCCCTTAGTAGCCAAGGGTAATCCACGATACTGCGCCCTTATTTTCCAATCGGTATG
>Ga0209628_10000822_pt1 | contig 19430 bp, 1 predicted proteins | sample TergutCu122P4_FD_187285 | JGI IMG/M metagenome (GOLD analysis project Ga0209628, IMG submission 187285) | Cubitermes ugandensis P4 segment gut microbial communities from Kakamega Forest, Kenya - Cu122 P4 (SPAdes) (version 2) | ecosystem: Host-associated > Arthropoda: Insects > Digestive system >...
GAAGCTGTTATAATAATAATCACCCCAAATAGTACCAAATAATCCGCCGGCTTCGTCTGTACTTTCTACGGTTGCCGTCGAATAGCATCCTGTCATATTTCCGTTAAAATTGCCTACTAATCCTCCTGCTTGGAGTCCGCTACTCATTGGATTGTGTAACGATACAAACCCTTCCGTATAACAATTTGTTACTTCACCCGCACCTATGGCACCAGCAAGGATACCACCTTGGTATTGCTCATTAGTAGAGGGTGCCACGGTATTAATAACCCCTTTTCCGCCTTCTGTAGTAGTGATGACTCCAAGGTCTTTTATCACTGCATCAAAAACATTACCGAACAGACCAATGTTGCCACACGCCGTTGTGTTAATCCATAACCCACTGATTGTTTTGTTATTACCGTCAAATATACCGGTAAACCGGCTATACTTAGAATAGTTGACTGTATTAAACTCTCCAATGGGTTCCCACCCTTCTTCAGCCTTCCAACCGTATTTTACGTATTTGTTGGCATCGGGTATCGGTTTATAGTTGGTTTCGTACTCGGTTACCATAGCTGCAGCCTGTGCGCGGTCGTGAACAAAACCCGGGGCTCCGTCTCCGAAGCCTTCGTAGCCGTACCAGCCGAAAATTCTCAGTTCGTCGTGGGCTAAAAGTACGGGGTCTGAAGAAGGACGCGATAAAAGTTCGCTGCCATCGCCCACATTGGGGTCGCCCGGCACGCCGATGTTTTGCATTACCACATAATGGGTATAGTCTTTCACTTTCGGCAAACTTTTGTACAAGGCGTAATTGGTTTCAACTAATTTTTGATTTTTCACCAATTCAGCCACGTAAGCCAAATCTTCCCAGTTCCAGATTTCAAATATCTTCACACATCCATCCAATTTTGGGGGCTGTACGGAAAATTCGAAGTCGTATTGGTTGAATGCCAACAGAACGGGCAGATTGGTACCTTTTGCTACGATTATGTAGTTGGGATAGCCGTATTGGAAAGTCCAGTTATTGTCGAAGTTTCCGCCCCAAGAGCCATAAGAACCATCCTTAAAGACATTGAGCGCAGTGTCAATCACCGAGCAGGCATCAATATCTTTTCCATTGACGCTGTTTTCGTCTGTGCTGACAATGTAAGATGAAGTTGAGCCGATGTTTATTTTCATGCTGTCAAGGGCAAAGTTGTTGTACAATGAAACTCCTCCCAAATCAGAGCCTAAAATACGTCCTACCTTTGTTGTAGTTGTGGATGCTGTTATGGCAGGGTTAAGGGCAAAGCAGTTTACTACTTCTGTGCCAAACATTAATCCGGCAATACCGCCTACTTCATCCATACCGGTAACTTTTCCGGTGGTATAACAGTTTGCCATGGTACCCGAAACCTGCATATAACCTGCAAGACCTCCCACATATTTTGCTCCTGTTACATCGCCGGTGGCGTAACAGTTCCTGATGTCGGATATTCCCGCCTGCCCCACAAGTCCGCCGGCAAAATCTGCTCCTGTAATTTTTCCTTTAGAATAACAATTCAACACGGTTGCCTCCGCCATGTTACCCACAAGTCCTCCTGTAAAGATACCGGTTGAGGTAACAGAGCAGGCTGTGTAACAGTTTTGTATGGTTGACTTTGTAGGCGAGTAGCCCACAATTCCTCCTGTAGCCCAATTTCCTTCAACCTTACCGGTAACATAGCAGTCTTGTATGGTTGAGAGTGTCGCTTCCCCGGCAAGTCCACCGATTTCACTTTTTCCAACCACTGCCCTGCTATTTGTTGTGTCAATATTTACGCCAAGATTTTTTATTACTGCACCATCAACCCATCCGAACAAACCTTGATAATCTTCTGTCGGTCTGTTAATCCACAATCCTGTTATGGCATTTTTGTTTCCGTTAAATATACCGGTAAACTGCTTGGCGATATCTCCTAACGGTATCCAACCTTCTCCTGTTGTAACCTGCCATCCGAAATTGTTGTGGCTGGGAGCAGCTTTGTAGGTTGAGTTGTAGAGGTTCATCATGGCTACTGCAGTAGCGTTATTGTCATATCCTGCTGCGCCAATGCCGAATCCTTCGTAGCCGTACCAGCCGAAACGTTTCAGTCCGGGGTGTTTAATCACTACGGGGTCAGAGGGGTCACGACCTAATAATTCGTAGCCCGTACCGAAGTTGAAACCCCTATCGTATCCGTCTTCGTCTATAAATTTGCCGCCGGGGGTTCCGATATACTGCATTACAAGTAAGGCATCGTAATCGTTCAGTTTGTCGCCATCTCCGCCCAGCGTTGCCGATGGATTGGCATTAAATAGTTTTTGATTGTATAAGAGCGTGTCGATATATGCCAAATCTTCCCAGTTCCAGATTTCGAACAAAGTTGGACACTTAAATTTGGGGTCCTGCATGGCACAAGCAAATGTGTCTTTTTTAAACACGCTCAAAATGGGCAGATTGGGTGTTCCCACATTGTAGTCGGGAGAATAGATTTCTGTCCAGTTTGCGTCATAATCGGTACCCCATGCCAATTTATAGGTGTCGGGGTTGGCAGCATCGGTAGAATTGATGCTCGCACCGTTTTTATCCGTATCATCCCCTCTTCCAATCCTCTCTCCGTTTACCAACATACAATCTAAGGCATAGTTGCCGGATAATTCGGTTGCGTGCCGACGCAACCCTGCAATACGACCTGCATTATTCGTTGAACATTCTATTTTAGGATTAAGTGCAAAGCAATTAATAATTTTTCCGGGGACAACATATCCTCCAAGAGATCCAACGATACCTCCCGCAGAAGTATTTCCCTTTACTTTTCCTGTAGAATAACAATTTATAATAATACCATCTGACATAGTTCCAAAGATACCGCCTGCAATAACATCAGCAATAACATCAGATGTAGAATAACAATTAGAAACTGTATCCGTATGACCATTAGTAAGACCTACAAGACCACCTGCGGAATAACTTCCACTAATAGTTCCTTCGGTAAAACAATTATCAATGTTTGCAAATTGCAATGACCCTGCTAAACCGCCAACAATACGTCCTGATATATTACCTTTCACATAACAATTTAACATATCGCCGGAAAATAAACCGAAAATACCACCTGTACAATAATTACTTAAACCGGTACCTTCACCATCTATGCCTTTTGCATCAAGGATTACTCCAAGATTTTTAATTATGGTTGCACCTCCGGCTTGAAAAATCACTTCAAAAAGTCCATTTGTTTTCGACCATAATCCACTTATTTCAAATCCCTGTCCGTCGAAAGTACCATAAATATTGGTAATGGGTTTCCAGCCGTTTGCGCCGTCCCATCCGTATCCGGTGCCTTCTGCGCCGGTATAGGCAGATGTGCCGTCGTAGCCCTGGTATCCAAACCAGCCCATTTTCTCGTATCCGCTGTGGGGGCAGGGTTTGTTGCCGTTTTGGGGGGTAGGATCGCCCACGCCGAAGTTATCTTCGCCGCACTCGTTCACGCCGTAAGGCGTTCCGATGTTTTGCATCACCTTAAAATCATCGTAATCTTCTAATTTGTCGCCATTGCCGAGATAATTGGGTGTGATTCCGTAATTAATCCATCTGTTATATTCCTGTTGATTGTGTGATAATGTATCGAGATAAGATAGGTCTTTCCAGTTCCAGATTTCGAAGATGTTTTCGCTGCAGTCGTTAACTACTATTTCTATTGAGGCGCAATCAGTTATTCCGTTACATGGGGCTAGATCTTTTCTGCTCACGTAGTAGGTAGTGTTTGTAGTTGGTGAAACGGTTAAATAAGGAACAGCATATTCTTCTCCTGCGGAACCGTTGCAAACTGCTTTGTTCCAAACGTAGAGCGTATAGTCGCCTTCAACGCCGCCTTCGGCTGTTAAGGTTATTGATTCTCCTTTGCAGATTTTATTTGAGCCTGTTGAGGTACTTATTGACAGCGGTGCTGTGGAAGCAGTACTAACCTCAACTGATATTGGTTTTCTTCCTGTCATATTGGCTAATCCTTCGCAAACGTTGTCGCCTAAAACCGATACCCAGAAAGTTGTATTTGTAGTTAGATTACCTGTTGGGAACGGATTACCTTCGAAAAGAGGAACGGATGATGATGCAGAAGCATACCATCTAAAAACCGGAGAGGTTATATTCCAAGTCGTAGCGTAGATATCAGTTCCTTTTCCGCTGCAAACAGGGGAGGGTTCCGTAAAAGCAATATAATCGGCATTAGAAATCCGTTTTGTAGTCAGTTCTATTTCAATACAATCGGAGGTTATGCTGGCGCAAGATCCTGTTCCGACTCTGCGTACCCAAACATTAACTTTCTCACTAGAAGGATATACAGTAGTAAAATAGGCATTACCGAATCTCTCATCAGGCCAAGTATCAGAACACCCCCACTCTCCCCATTGGTAGAGCGAACTTTCGTCGCCTTCGTATCCGCCGGTTGCTGTCAGTTTTATGGGGGTACCTCTACATACTGTTTGCCCCGGTTCTGCAATTAATGAAGTTGGCTGTGTGGGTGCTTTGTTTACAGTAACTTCGAGATATTCTGTTATCACATTTCCGCAACCTGCAGGTTGTACTTTTATCATATATGTACCGGCATCTGAAGTAGTTGCATTATAAATACGCGGCTTTGGCTCATTGAAAACGGGAGTAGAAACATCGGGGAGTTTATACCAAAAATAGTCAACATCGCCCAATCCGATGGAATTGAGTTCTATTGTTTGTCCTTCGCAATATGAGGCTTCCGCAGGCCAGGAAATGCCGTCTCCGATACCTAACATGCGCATGGTAACGGGAACCGATGTAGTTTTGCAGGAATCCTTAATAATAACAAGGTACGTGGTTCCATCTTTTCCGAAATCAAACTTACCGGTGGTATTAGGACCTGCGAGCGGGGTGTCTCCCGGATTGCCGTTGGCGGCAACAACCCAATACTCGTATGGTTGTTTTGGTGGCTTGAACGGTAATCCGCCCTTGCCCTGTACATAAATATGACCGTCCTCCTCTCCCGCACAGATATAGGCAGAAAGAACATCCTCATCGGGGGCTAAAGCCGGAGGTCCATCAACGGTAACGGTCATAAAAGCACAAGAATTGCTCAATTTGTCAACAATTGCAATTACGTGAGGAACAGAATTGGTTATAGTTATTGAACCGGATGGGGCAGACTGATTAGCCAACCAAACCAAAGGCGAACCGGATACTCCGGAAAAAAAAGAAGAGCATACATAATACGTATCTATCCAATTTTCATTACCATCTTTATCAACTTCTTTTAAACGACTGTCGCCTGTTGGCGTAAATTCAGATCCGTTGCAAGTAAGTTTTAAGTCATACGTAATTGTTTCGGGTGCTTCCGGAACTTTAACCTCAACTATAAATGTTTGAGGAGAACCGCAGGGTTTTTCAACTAAAAATTCATACAATCCCGCAGGAACATAAATACCTGAATTATCAAATGGTGGCATAATGTCTCCTGCAATTCTAAATTCATAATAGCTCTTAAAATCAACATCGACAATTATTTCAGTTCCAACAGGACCTATTGGAAGTTCAAAATTGGTTGTGCTTGAAACGTATGTTAACTTTGTTCCTTCAATGATGCTGGTGTAGTTGTCAGTACGAATTCGCATTGTCTTACCATTGCACGTATATACATACTTTTCGTTATAGTAATAACCATACTGAAAATCCATGACGAATGTTTGTCCGCCGGAAGCAGAAGGAGCCGACCAGAGGTAGTTCCATATTCTTCCGTTTGAGCCGGACTCTTTAAGTTCAACTGTGTAGTCGCCTTCGGGGTATTCGGTTAAGGATATTATTCCTGAATAATTTGTAATTACTCCTCTCTCTTCTAAGGGGGTTCCTTCTGCAATGATGTATTCAACAGGATAGCAAACAGGTCTGCTCTCATAAAAACTTATGCCGAGTTTCTTTGCAACGCAACTTGCAATGTCCACTGTTCTAAACATAGGATTAGTTTCATCACATAAGGATGTCGGAAGTTTTACAGATAATGCTTTTGTTAATGTCGGACAATCTTTTAGTCTTAAATAAAATATTCCGATATCCGGCAATGGCGATATGGCACAAAAATCCGTATATGAATCGACAGGAAGTGTTGTTGAATATGATAATTCTTGTGAGTTACAAGGTTTCCAAATTATTTTATCACCGGCTTTTTCAATGAAAGCATATTCATACTCCATATACAATTGGGAATAAAAGATTGCTTTCATTATCACTCCGTTACAAGTTCCCGAAATGTAAGAAGCCGAAGTATATACATAATCAGGTAAATCGCTTTCTAATTCATATATCGAAACATTTTCCGTTTTTAGAGAGCCGCATTGGTCAATGGCTTCTATCGTATAGTCTCCTGCAGGAAGTTCGTATATGATGAAGTTGTATTGTTGTGTTGTTGTAAACGTGGTTTCTCCTGTATATTCCTGCGGGTAGGTTTTCAAAGTTATGGTATATGGAGGGCTTCCATTTTTTAAATTCATAGATATTATTCCGGTATATTTGCATTTCAGGGTATATTCTGCATATACATTAGTAAGAGTAAACGGACTTACCCAAACTGTTCCTACCGATACTTTTGTTGAATATGTAACTACTTCTCCACCACCTCCGAAGTCGCAAATTGCTTGCACTTCTAAGGTATAGGTTCCGGGCGCTACGCCGGTGATGGTTCTCACTGTTCCGGTTCCCGGTAATGCGTACCAAGTAGATCCGGGCGTTGCTCCGTTGAGTGTTAATCGCCATTGGGCGTTGTCTAATCTGAGGTCACCGATGTCGTCTCCTGCAAAGGTGACTGTGATGGTTCCGTTGCCGGGGCAGGTTACCGGTGTGGATGTTGCCGTCATGGTAATTTTACTGCATGGAGCACTACATTCTTCAATAACAGGCGGTTGCAATGCGTAAGAGAAGTCTGCAGTTTTAAATATGCTTAAGATGGGCAGATTTGTGGGTTCTGCGCCGGTTGCCACTCTGTAGTTGGCATAGTTAAGCGTCCAGTTCGCATTATAATGCGCCCCCCATTGATTTTGGATGGAATCATTCACATTACAATGGGAAACGTTTTTTCCATTATTGTTGGTGGTTGTACCGTTAGTAACAGTGGAGGGTCCCACTTTCATATTATCTAAAGCGAAGTTAAAATCAGCCACATCGTTGGTAGTTTTATAACCTATAACACGTCCCACATTGCTTGCTGCTGAAGTAGTAATCTCTTTATTTAAGGCAAAGCAGTTTGAAATCTCTGCAGAACCACCTACACTACCAACACGTCCGGCAATACCACCTACATATCCGGTTGTTCCCGTTTCTTCAATTATACTTGTAGAATAGGAATATTTAATTGAACCATTACGCCACACGAACCCTGCAATACCACCAAGCCAACCATCCCCTTTAATTTTTCCTGTAGAATAGCAGTGGGAAATAGTACTCCTATCATTATTTCCGGTAATTCCACCGGCAGTACCTGCAGTTGCTTCTATTTTTCCTGTAGAATAGCAGTTGGAGATGGCTGAACTGCCGGCTACCCCTGTCAAACCTCCTACTTCTTCTGTTCCGGTAACATCTCCGGTGGAGTAGCAATTGTTGATGATTGCCCCCGCTCTACCCGCAATGGCTCCTATTCTCATCTTACCCACAATACCTTTGCTGTCAATATTTATGCCGAGGTTTTCGATGATAACCGAATTTAAAGCAATTGCTGCTCCGCCAAATAACCCCTGTTCATCAGCATTAGGTCTGTAAATCCACAATCCGCTAATAGCATGCCCCGTTCCGTCAATATTTCCTTCAAAGTCTTTTGGGGTTTTTCCTAACGGCATCCATCCTTGCGATGAGGTCATTTTCCAGCCGCAAGTGTCTATATTTTTTGCATAGCTGCTGTAGGCGGCAATGGCTCTATTGTCTAAGTCTTCTAAGGAAAGTCCGCCGGTACCGACATAACTTCCGTAGGGTGTTGCATCGTCCACACCCAAGAAACCCTCGTACCCGTACCATCCGAAGCGTTTGTCACCGGAGTGTGCGGCAATTACGGCAGTGTCCCTGTACAGCAGTTCGCTACCGTTTCCGTAGTTGGGTATTGTTGTATTGTTTCCGTTTTCGTTTTTAAAGAATCCGCCGGGGGTACCAATATCTTGCATTACAACAAATTGAGTATAGCCTTTATCTTGCATTTCCATCACGCGGGAGAGGTCTTCCCAGTTCCATATTTCGAAGGCTACCGGGCATTTGCTGGCTACGGTTACTAAAATTCGTTCTTTCTTTCCGGCGCACCCACCTGCTCCCACGGCTTGTACGTAGAAGTAGTAGGCTCCCGGCGTATTCAATACAGTATCCGGCTTGTGAATTACGGTTGTTTTGTCGTATCCGTAAAACACCAACTGTGTGCCGGGGGTATAGGTCTCAATTAAATCTAAAAATGTTACCTTCGTTCCGCCGCATACGGTTGTACTTGGGCACACGGGGCACTCATCAACCGAAAGAATCAATTTGCCCATGTAATTTATTCCTTTGCAATTCACTACATATTCCACGGTGTCAAATCCTACATAATTGTTAATAAAGGAGTAAACAATATCTTTATTTCCATCTAAAGAAAGGATTGCCCCTCTTGTAGAGGTAGCAGGAATAGTTACGGTGATTTCGCCTCTTGTGCATCCCCACGTTGCATTGAATACACTAATGGTATCATTGCAGTAGCAGTCGGTTACCATTGCCACAAGATCAGGTAGTGGGCTAACGGTATTCGAGGCACTTCCGCCCACATAGTTCACGTCCAAGTTGTTATAGGCATATTGGAACATTGTGCCGGTAGTTGGGGATATAGAGCGTGTTGCCGGAGCAACCGGTGCTGTTGAACAATGGGAAATTATATTGCCATGTAGTATTCCTAAATAATTGTTAGCCGGAGTTGTATTTGAAGCACTTAGAGTATATGCACTTGGGGCAATGTTACCCGAAAAGTTCACCGTGTTTGCCACCGTTAGGTTTGTAGGCAGCGACATATAAATACCACCGCCCTCGGCACTGGCATTCCATGTAATTCCGTCTATGTACCCCGCTTTGTTGTTTGAAATTGTAGCATTGGCAAGAGATAGTGTACTTGTGGTACGAATACCACCTCCATTGCCCGTAGATGTATTATTAGAAATGTTAATGGTTCCGTTTGTTAAAGGCAAATTCACCTGCGAGAATATTCCGCCACCCCCTGTTGCTGAAGTAGCTTTATTGTTAAGTACATTTAACGATATTAAGTTTGTTGTAGTTAAAGAACTTCCGGTAGCCAAAACCATACCGCCTCCGGCAGCCGCTTGATTTCCGTTTATCGTGATATTGTCTTTGAGCGTAAGCCCTCTGTATGTAAATATCCCGCCACCATTATTACCTGTTTTATTTTCGTTAACAGAAACATTTCCCTCCAACACCATAGTGGTAGTGGGAGCATCATTAAGTACAAAGATACCCCCTCCTTCTAAATTCGAAACATTACTTAATATACTTGAATTTTTTACGGTTAAATTACCTGAATGAAGATATATTCCACCTCCACGGGTAGCAGCCGTATCTTTATCAAGAGTTACATTATTTAAAGTTACAGTAGCAGAAGTAATGAAAATACCACCTCCAGCAGTTGCTGCTTTATTTTCAGAGAAGGTTACATTAGTTAAAGTTGCTGAATTTGAAGTAAAGCCGGTTGTCCAATTAATATTGATTCCGCCTCCGTTATCTCCTGTGGTTTTATTTCTCAAAAAGTTCGCATTACTTATGGTAGCATTCATCGTAGGGGCAGCACAAGTATAAACACCTCCGCCAAGGTATGCCGTATTGCCGGTGATATCCCCTCCCGGTATGGTTAATAGGGCTCCTCTGGCATGAATTCCTCCTCCGCACGTACCGGCACTGTTTCCGGTAACGCTCAATTGAGTTGCCGGATTCAAGGTTAACGAAGCTTCTGTCCAAATTCCACCGCCTCCGTAACTATAATTGGGTACTCCTGGATGTATTGCATTATTATTAATAAGTGTCAATGAAGTCAAATCTGCTCCCGTATTAAATGCCCCGGTAGAAGATTTATAGATACCACCCCCAGAGTAAGAAGCAGTACACCCGCTAATTACTATATTTCCTTTAAGGGTAAGGCTATTATCGGCAAATACTCCACCTCCATTATGCGCCGTTGAGCAGTTTTGAATGGTTACATTATTGAGTGTAAGAGGTCCTTCCGCACGAATACCGCCGCCACTTACTCCATTTCTTACACAATTTTTTATCACTGCACCCTCTAAAGTAAGGGTTCCCGGGCTAACAACTGCAAAGCCCCCACTACTGTTTGTCCCTTCTATTTCAACATTTTGAAAGGTGAATGCCACATTTCCATTGTCGATAACAAAATGAAAAAGATTTATCACACTCGACTTAATAGTTCTAACGGTTGTATTGTTAGATTTAAATGTTTTCGTTCTTGAAGCAGAAATATCAATCTGCACATTTAATGTAATATCGTTGTAAATAACAACAATTGGATCTACATTGTTATTTAAAGCTGATATTAAATCATTTTGGTTGTAAACGGGAATATCCGCTTTTGCCGTAAAAAGAAGCAAAAAACAGAAAAACGAAAACAAAAGACTACTGATGTGTCTAAACTTGAAAATTGAATTGAAAACAGAGATTTTTTTCATAATTAGGGGGGTTACTTTGTATTAATTAAAAATTATTTATTTATTGTTTAAAATATATTAAGGTTTAACGGGGAGAGTTCATTCATTACAATTCCTTTTCGGCACTACAACAGGTCCTTGCACTACTGTAATGAATATTTTGAGTGGTTTTGCGCATTGCCCGAGGTTGGGGGTGAATGTATATTCATCCGGTGTTCCCGGTGGAGTAATAGCACTTGTATTTATAGTAGGTGGCGACCACGTTCCCGAGACGCCGTTAATAGTCTTACTCAAAGGATCCGGCGGGGCACCTACACAATATGTAGTATTAATACTTACAGACAAAGTTACCGAATCACTGCGCCATACCGCATAAAGTATGGTATCGCCGGTGATGGGGAAAGAGGTATTGCCTGTAAATGCCGAACCATTGTAATTAAAATCAGGACTGGCTGCATTTGGTTTAAACGACCAACCTATGAAAGAGTAACACGTTTTGGTAAACGACACATCCGGTGCTATCACAGTAGCCGTACTTCTTCGGGGGTATAGCGTTGGGTCGTCGGGCGCCGTGCCACCGGTGTTTCCGTTGCCGTTGTAATACACTCTATATGGCATTAAAACCGTTACGCTGTCTGTAAATGCCGAACAATGGCTGTCTGAATCTTTAAATACAAAGACTAAGCGACCAGGTTCTAAGCCCGTTACTAATCCGGTGGGCATAATGTTGGCAAAGGGAGAGTAATTGTCAACCCATTCACCTCGCTCAGAAGAGGTAAAGGTAACCGGAACACCCACATAAATGGTATCTTGCCAAAAAATTTGAGGTGTATAAACCGTCAAAGTATCACTGATGGCTACACATTGCGAACCATCAACCAAGAAACTGAAAGTGGCTTTTCCTCCTTTGAGTCCGGTAATTTTACCGGTATTATCTACAGAAGCAACGGTGGGGTTGTTGCTTGTCCACGTTCCGCCTGTTTTGTGAGAAAGTTGTGCGATTTCACCGATACATATAATGTTATTCCCATCTATAGAAACAACAGGTCGTGGAAAAATTTCCGCCTCAACGAATGCTTCTCTGAATATGGATTCTTCACAATCTGCTTCGGAAACCGTTGCAAATTCCGCCAAAATATTCAAAGGAGTATAAAGTTGGTACCCATTACCATCCAGCATCGGCGATCCGGTATAATCAAAATCGGGTTCTAACGGATCAGGAGCTACTAATTTGAAGGAAATGGTATAAGTAACATTCGGGGGAATACTAAATCCAACATCTTCCGAAGTTCCGTATAGCATAAATCCATATTCCACAGCATCGGGCTCTTCCATAAAAAAGTCGGGGGTACCCATACCAATGGAAGGAACAACCAAACTATTATTTAAGTACTTAAATCCTTCGGTATAGGATACATCAAATACCGCATTGTTAATGTTTTTGTTGGTGTTCGGATTGATAAATTGCATCGTAAACGTTACGGTATCCCCTGCGTCAAAGCAAGGTTTATCAATATCATAACCTAATATTTTCAGCGGTTTCAATCTCTCGCCGGTGGGCAGTCCCTTAACCGTGGTAGGTTCACAACCGGAAGTCAACCGGTCGCAACTTTCAAGCGTGTAATCCTCTTCTTTACTATCCACTACTCTAATATAATCAATTTGTGCACGATTAATATAATCGCCCGGCTGAGCGTTATCATCGAAATAGGCATACACTCTGAATATAGTGGTGGTTAAACCCGGCAACACGAGGCGTTTAATCGTTAAGGAATCTGTTGCGGCATAAGGGTTCACTTCAGCGCCGTCAAGATGCACATCATCAATACTTAACGAATTGTATAAAAACTTCATGCCTTCCGGCAAAATAACCTTGAAATCTACCGCTTTACTGAAACAATTGTTGTTTTTAATACGGTAGCTGTAGCACACTTCATCGCAAAGCAGAAGTTCTCTGGGCATTGCCTGTTGTGTAAAGGAAAGACCATCTATATTTATAGGTGGAGGCAGTGCCGGACACGTAAAACTCAACGGTCCGATATCAAAGTATTTCAATACCGTTGCTTTTCCTTTCAGGTTGTGATCTATCACAATTTGTGAAACCGGATCATCAAACTCAACGTACATATATCCATTCTTATTCGTTCTGCCAATATGTCGTTTTTTATCGGCATAAGCCAACCCTGCAGATTTATTAATCGTATAGATGCTATTTTTCGCATTGGTCATGTAATCTAAATAGGGAACAACGACATCACCGCCACATTTTCCATAAATTTTCACATTGGTATAACAACCGGAGTAGTAGTCAATTTTGCGCACGTGGAAGATGCTCATAGCCGCTGTGTCTAAGTCAATCGTTGTACGCATAATTTGTTGTGCGTTTCTTTCGCGGGTAATATTCAGCGCGCCACCGGTGCCGGGTCTGGGGTATGAGCCGTAGAATCTTGCGTTGCCCGGCGGAATAAATTCGATTTTCATATTCGCTGCAAATCCCGCATCATTTAAGATAAACTTCTTAGTTTTTGTTTTTGGGGGCCATGTTGCTGAAGTGAATTTAATATCTTTCAATCGGGTTCCCACATCGCAGGCATCGCAGTAATTATCTAATTTATTGGCACCGAAAGTAAAGTAGTATTTTTTTCCGGCTTCGAAAGTGTAAACAAACTGGTGCATTCCATCTAAATAAACACCGGGAATCGTTAAATCCCATCTTTTTTGTTCAATTTTTTCTACGCTATCCGCCAAGATAAGCCAAACTTCATATCCGGGTCCATCATAAGGAAAGTCATCTTCCATCGAAAAACCTTTTCTGAAGGCACCAATAAGGACTGTGTAATCTTCTTGCGTATGCACATCCACCATCCAAATCCTTTTCGTAAGATATCTTGTAAATTCAGCACAACCGGTCTCATTTTTATTCGGGATATAGGTCGTGTCGCTAAATGGCTTATTGTTGTTTCCCCAAATAATCCACTCTTGATCCGTATTCAAACCGGTAAGGTCAGGATTTACTCCAATGCGATTACCTATTCCCATCAATACAGCTGAGCCGTCATCGGTGGAGTGCGATTGCATATTGTTAAGGTCTGCCGCATCATCGCGCACAATGGCAGATACATTGTTGTGGAATTTTTTATAAAGCGGATTAGAAATTCCGGGCCAAACCACCGTACCATCTGCTAAAAAGTAATCGAAACAGGTAGGATTGTATGACGGGAGTTTTTTATTGGCTAAATCTTTATTTCTAAATAAGGTAACCCCATATTTTAATGCCAGATAGGAGTACAATTTATCACTTTCGGTTTGTGTCAATAATTTTTCGTAATAAATAATTTCGCTCACTGTCCCTATCATCTGTCTTGCCCAGCGCGAACCTGTTCCAATAATGCCCTTTCCGTTCATGTTCATGTCATTTCTACGAGCGTAAACAGTGGTTCCGGGCATGGTTTCAATATCGCAATCTGCCTCAAATCGAAGGAAGGAGTTTGTACCACTTGTTCCCACTTTTACCGCTTGCATGGCTATGGTGGTAGCGTTGGCATTATACAGGTTTTTAGTACCATTTATTGATGCACTGTAGAAATATGAGCGTCCCGCACATCTGCCGTTGGTTAATTTTTGAAAACCAAAAGCAGGTGCCCGCCATGCAGTAGCTCCTGCATCGGGGGTCGGGGTAGTTAGCGTATTGCTGGTTCCAACATTATCGTTACCAAAACTATAAATATAAGAAATATTTTCCGAACCCGTTGCATATCCGAACTGACGAATAGATACTACAGAAATAAGTGTATATTCATTCGGAGATTTCTTTGAAAAAGGAGCCTGGTCGGTGCTTAGATATTCAAACCTATTTATGGCTTTGTTGTCGCGGAAATTTACAGCGGGATGATAATTCATATTTGGGTCAACCGGTAAAAATCCGGGGGCTTTATTCACTACTACCGGTTTTTTGTAATAATATCTAATATCATTGGGATTTTCGGAAGAGTCCCTCCATTCCATCACATCGCCATTTACCACATCAATCGTTGTGGGGGCATCCGCTTTTAGCCACATCATCAATCCTGCCGCAGTGCCTCCCGGTGATCTTTCTTCGTATGCAAAACTAATATAATCATTATCATTAATAAATACATCTTCTGCTATCCTATTTTTTCCAAATGGATATATACGCGTAAATTGTTTGTCAAAAATAGGGCTGTTAGATACTAATACATAATCGGCTCTGATGCCCTCATTGAACAAATGTACGGAGTAAGAAGGTGCCCCTGTAATTTGTGCCTGAAATATAAAGTTGTGGCGTGTGTGTAAAGGCTTTGTTATAACGGCGTTTTGAAACTGGGTACCTGCAATATGGATGTAGGGCGTTTTTACAAACTGAGAGTTTTCAATTCCGTTAGAACCAAAGAGTAAGAAAAATCCATCATTCAACACGCCCTGATTTTCGCTATTCGCATTCGGTAAATCAGAACCATCACCTACAAAAATAGTTACCATTTCGGTACCTACCGAACTGACGGATTGTTTTTGATAAAGCCCCGTCGCGTCATCGCGTCCGATACCAAAGATGTTTTTATTGTAACCTCTGTGGTTTGCAGTATTCCAAACAGTAGTTCCAAACGTATTTATCCATTGCGGTTGTGCTACCGTATCTAACGACATGCCATATTTCACAGCAAGGTAAGTGTTAATTTTTGTGATATCGGTAGCGTTAAAATTGGTTCCAATCGGATTGGAGAGGATGATAATCTCCTGTATGTCGCCTCTAAATTGATTATTATAATTATCAGTTGCACTAGTCGTTACTGATCTTGCTCCTATAATTGCTTTATCGGACGTACCTCCCAGCGCTCTATTTGGCTGTGCAGATGTAGGTATTTTTGCATCATGCCAAGCATTCAAAACATTTCCGGTTCCTGTTACTCTTTCCATACCCGTAATTCCAAAACGGTAGTTAAGTCCCATAGTAAAATTTGAATAAGTACCTACCTGAGTACCTGTACAATAGTACAAATAATCGCTAATTAAAGTAAGACTTTTTCTCCATCCTTCATCATTATAGTCCCGATAGGCAAAAATTGCCCCACGGTTTTGCGAACCGCCCAAGGTATCAGACGGAACAGATACGTAGAAAGAGCGATACCTTCTGTTAGTAGCATCAGTGTTGAAAACATCTTTAGATACTAATTTTACCGCATTTGCAGTACCTATTTTACCATCAAAATAAACAGATGGGTTATAGTTTAAACCAAAAGAATTAAATGTTGGAGCATTTGTTGTTCCATGCTTCTCGAAGTTAAACATCACATTGGTGCGGTTTTCCCATACATTCACGGGATCACCATCCGCCAACTGTCCGCCATTACTTACTTCATCTGCTTTAAGCCACAGTTCAAGTGTAGCACCTATAGTTCCACCGGGCTTCTCGTCACTAACTACAAACCCAACATAATCGTTGTCGCCAATCTCAACACCGTAAGCAAATCCGTCTTTATCCACTTTATAAATCCTTGTACTGAGAGCTGGTGTAAATGTAGCATTGGCAGACACCAATACATATCTGGCTTTGAATTGTTTTATAAGTAAACTCACCGATAAAGCACTGGGTCCGGTTACCTGTGCCTGATAGATTCTGCTTTGGCGGTTCGTAAAAGCTTCACTGCTTATAGTATTGTCAAAAGAAGTACCAGCCGGTACAATATATGCTGCCATTCCGTTCAAGTTATTGGAACCGAGAAGCAGAAAATTCAGCTCGTCAAGCGTAGTTTTATTTTCGGAATTAAATTTATACAATTCGGGGCCCATGAAAACGGTAAGCACGTTGTCTTCGCAACTCACCGACTGGCGTTGGTGTAAACCGGTAGCATCATCGCGACCGATACCAAACACATTAGTGAGGTATCCGGCATGTTTGGAGGCTTTCCACACCGTGTCTCCTGCCGAACTGAAAAGATCGGGCTGGTCGCTATGGAGCGGCTGACCATATTTGATTGCCAAATATGAAGTTATTTTTTTCATTTCAAAATCAACAAAAGGAGTTCCGGTTGGTGTTGAGAGGATGATAATTTCTTGCATATCACCGCTATAAGATCTGGTGGTTACGGCTGGCCCGCTTGTGCCAATGGTGGCTTTGTCGGTAGTGGCACCCACCGGACGCGCTGTGGTTATCGAAACGTATTTGGCGTTGTGCCATGCCTTTCCGGTACCCGTGCTCCGCTCAATACTTGTAATGCCGTACAACTTATCTTGTACAGTAGCAGAACTCCAGCTACCATAACCGGGGTTAAATGTAATAACGGCAGTACCATAATAGAACATATAGTTAGCAGCGTTATTCCAACCTTCATCGTAATTATTAGAATAAGCAAAAATGGGATTGTAAGCAGTTATTAGGTCGGGTTTGGTTACATAAAATGACCGGTAAATCCGGGTTCCGCTGGCATACGTTGGAAAATTATCTACTGAGGTTAATCTTTTTGCCGTACCTGAAAAGTTGACCGCCGGGTGGAAGTTAAATCCTTCGGGGTTATAAACGGGTGCCTCTACCGTACCTTCTTTCTCAAAGTTAGCGATGATACCCGTACGGTTTTCCCAAACTTCAACAGGATTTCCTGCTTCAAATTGAGCACCTGCCCGGATTTCATCTGCTTTAAGCCAAAACTCAACCTGAGCGCTCGTTCCGCCCGGAGCATCATCAAAAAGCACAAAACCAATAAAATCGCCATCACGAATTTCTACGTTGTTGGCAAATCCATTTTCGTCAATGGGATAGATTCTTGTATTTGTTAAAGGATTAAATGTGAGAGTAGGTGACACCACTACATATCTCGCTTTAATTTTTTGGAGAAGTAAACTTACGGTGAGTGAAGTTGTTCCTGTTAATTGCGCTTTATAAACTCTGGTTTGGCGGTTGGTAAAAGATTCATTGTTTAGTGTATAATTGTTGTAAGAGGTACCATCCGGTACATTATAGGGTACCGTACCGTTAGAATTATTGGAACCCAAAATCAGGTAAACACTATCTTTCAGAGGCGACTTGTTGTCCGTGTTAATCTCGTGAAGTTTGTTGCCCATAAATACCGTAAGTGTATTTTCTTCATAACAAACAGACTGACGTTGAGACAAACCGGTGGCATCATCTCTGCCAATCCCAAAAACATAGTTTGTGTAGCTGGGATGGCTCGTGGCATCCCAAACTACGTTTCCGTCAGATCTATAGAGATTCGGCTGGTCGTTTTCAAGAACCAAACCATATTTAATGGCCAAATAGGAGTTTATTTTTCTCACTTCGTTCACGTTGAAAGGCGTGCCCGGCGGGGTGGAGAGGATTATGATCTCCTGAATGTCGCCGTTAAAGGGATAGGTAGTTAGTGTAGGACCCCTCGTACCAATAGTTGCTTTTTCTGCTCCGGCAGTAATAGGACGTGCTGTAGCAAAATTAGCAGGTTTGGCATTGTGCCAAACTGTCCCTGATGCGCCTCTTTCTATACTGACTATTCCATAACTTTTTGATAATCCCGGATTCCCTGTAGTAGTGGCTGTTCCGGCGTAGTATAAATAATTTGTGGCGGAATTCCAACCCTCATCGAACGAGCTTTTGTATGCAAAAACAGCATTGTAAGTTCCGCCTCCTGCATATTTTGTGACGTAAAATGAGCGGTAAATCCGGGTGGTATTGGCAAAGGTTTGGAAATTGTCCTGCGAGACCATTCTCTTAGTTCCTCCGGTAAAATCAAGTGCCGGATTAAAATTCATGCCGGCATATTTGATTACCGGAGCTGTGGCAACGTCTGCAAGAAAGTTCTTTCCATTCTCAGAGGTCCACAAGGTAACACCGGTTCCATCAAATAAAGAGGGGTCGTGCGCCACTAATTGGTCGGATTTTAGCCAAAACTCAACTGTATAAGGCGTGTTGCCTGGGGTAACAAGTTGCGCTCTGGCAGTAATTACTGCAGCGCAAAGTAGGAAAATTGATAAGAAAACAAAAATACTCATCTTGAGCTTCTGTTTTGTGCTGTTTGTATTTCGCCCTCTAATTTCCTTACGATTAGAGATCGAAAAGGGGTTAATTTTTTTCATTCTGGTTCTGGTTCGTTTGTATTATTTTGTATATTTTTTTTTAAAAAAGTTAATTTTTTTAATAGTTTTTGCTTAAAAAGAAACTGTCGCTCCCGCAAAAATACAGAAACGACAGTTTGTCGTATGAATTAAAGTCTGCCATAATGGCCTTGGTAAGTAAAAAGCAATAAGTTACCTTGAGGCGATATAAGTTGTTTAAAATAAATACGTTTCGTAAATTCAATAATAAAAAGAAGGATGAAAAATGTTTCATACGCTTTAATTCAAACTACATACAAGCACTTAATGCTTTAATAGATGCGAAAATAGTTTTTTTTTAATACAAACATATATATATAGAAAAAAAATCCTCTAAAAATGATTGTGGCAGAGTTTTTTTTACAATTTTTGCAAAAAAAATATTAAACTTTCGCGTAAAATAAATAGTCAAAGGCGGAGTTTTATTATTTAATTATACAGAAACCGGAATTTATGCCCCCATCCCCCAAACGATTTACCCTATTTTTTTTAGTATTAACCCTTACCTCATACCTCTTACCTCTCACCTCTTACCTCTCACCTCTTACCTCTTTCGCTCAACAACCCGGTAGCGGCGGTGGCTACGGCGGTCGCCCCGGAGGCGGTCAAATGCCCGACTTAGGCTCGCTCGGTGCCGTTGCCGGAATGATTGTGGA